>ERZ1034998.358-NODE-358-length-30564-cov-38.718411_pt1 | contig 30564 bp, 31 predicted proteins | sample MGYA00520621_ERZ1034998 | MGnify/ENA primary metagenome ERZ1034998 (study PRJEB33766, sample SAMN09781748) | gut metagenome | biome: gut microbiome | host: Homo sapiens | place: Madagascar | study: EMG produced TPA metagenomics assembly of the PRJNA485056 data... | reverse complement strand
AAAATATATAAAAACGGGTGTGAATAATATACTTCGGAAAACATACTTTTCACAAAAACTGCATAATATATATCATATGACGGATATGGAGTTATTGCTGGGAAGAAAAGAGCTGATAATAATATGCTTGTTATAAGTGGAATTATCATAGCAAGTCCTCCTGAGATAAAAGTTGCAATATATTTTGCCATAAAATAAGTTTTTTTACCCGTTTGTGCAATAATTAATCTTGTATAACCGCTTTTTTGTTCCACACAGTAAGACCAGCCATATGGTAATGCACATAATATAGGAAATATGTAGTAAAATATGGCTGTACCAAGAGAGCCGCCTTCACCGCCAATCCAGTTATTGAATAGTATGGAAAAACCGATTTCCGGATCATAGATAATATTTGAACTATCTTGTACAGATGCCATACTATTGTCAACGGCTGAAATTGAAAGACAGTAAATCAGACTAAGTATTGCAAGTATAATACCTATAGTGATTGAAGTAATAAAGGCTTTGTTTTTTACGGCTTTATTTAATTCTATTTTTAATAACGCTTTCATTATAAGTTATTATTCCTCCTTATTGTTAAGTCCTAACCATACGGTATCTGTTGTTAAGTCCTGACTTGCATATTCGTCCGTACATATATAGAGTCTGCTTAGATCAAAATCATCAGCTTCGAATAATTTGTTGTCTACTATATATCCAACCTGAAAATTGATATTTTTATCATTTACATCATAACCTGTATAATGTAAATCAAAGTCATTTGAGTTGGATAAATAGGCTACGCTAGATGAAGTCGATACAAAACTATTGTCATCATTCAGATAAATCAGAGATAGGTATCCGGTGTCATCAGCTTTGATTCGATTATCTGTATATTCTGCATCAATATCAAGCAATAAAAACTTGAAATTGATATAAGTATTTTTATCAATTAATTCAGGGTAATTAGGTGAAAGATATTTATAAATTTCGCATTCATTAACTAATTTAGAAGTATCTATTCCCGAATCGGAAACATTATTGTATAATTTTGCACTTTTTATTGTGAAATTCATGCAGGGGATATAATTACTGCTATTATCAGGGGCCATATACCTTGTAACTTTATCACCGATATTGTAAGGTGTTTTGCTTTCAGGAAGGTATGTAGGCTCATAATCATTTTTATCCAAAGTTTCATGTTCAACAGTTTCAGCTTCTGAAGAATTCTGTTTGAATGGAACAGTTACTCCGGGAATTGCACATCCAGAAAAAATAGTCAATGATGACAATATGGCGAGTAGAAATCTTGATTTATTGTGATTCATATTTTCTCCTTTCAATATTAGCAGAGTCTGATATATGCATATCAGACTCATTTTAAGATTTATATATTATTATGGATTAGCAATAGGATAACTTCCTATGCTGTCAGGACTCCATTTTCCATGAAGAGTGGTAGTGACACCGCTGATGTTAGTGCATATTGATAACCTGCATTGAGAATATGTACGTTCATTTACATAGTTAGTTATAAAACGTTTTGAATTTGCCGGTATAACAGCGTATCCATGTTTTGTACAGTTGTCACGATCTGGTGAATATGAGATAACCCTGATAGGAACAGAGGCGGTACTATAAATATAATGATATGAGTCATCCTTTTTATGACGAAGCTTTGTATCGACATAATTATTATATCCTATGTATTTCTCTGGTAAATTGCTATCTGTGTAATTATTTGCATAGACTGGTATAGAAGTAAAGATTGTAGCACATGTTGCTAAGCACAGTGCAAGAGTTTTTTTCTTGTTCATTATGTAATTTCCTCCTTATATAAATTAGTATCTCCCGCTAAACCACTTATATTTTATTTTGCATACTTATACTCAATAATTATAGTTTAGCAGACTCCAGCTTTAAAATGATAAATTTAACTTCGAAGTATTATAACTGCAAAAACTGATATATATACTATAATTAATAAAAATCCATTTGTCAAGCAATTTCTGTATTAATATAATAATTATTGTACATTTGATGTATTGTATAAAAAATATTTTTACTTGACATCTTAAACATTATGGCACACAATTACATATGTAAATTTCTGTATAAGGAGAGAAAAAAGATGAACATAAATAATTTAAAAGATAATTTACTATTATATGCCATAACAGACAGAACATGGCTGAATGGAGATACATTGGACTCGCAGGTTGAAAATGCACTGAGAGGCGGTATAACCATGCTGCAGCTCCGTGAGAAGAAACTGGAGAGAGAGGAGATATTAAAAGAGGCAGTCAGAATGAGGGAATTATGCCACAGATATGATGTCCCTCTTATAATAAATGATGATGTGGAACTGGCACTTGAAGCGGATGCTGACGGAGTACATGTGGGACAGAGCGACATGGCAGCAGGACTTGCAAGAAAAAGGCTTGGAAAAGGGAAAATACTCGGAGTATCTGCAAGAACAGTGGAACTGGCACTTGAGGCAGAGAAAAACGGTGCAGATTACCTTGGCGTAGGTGCAGTATTCGGAACAAATACAAAAAATGACGCAAAGAAGCTTGATCACTGCGTACTTGAAAATATATGTGACAGTGTAAAAATACCCGTCGTTGCCATAGGCGGTATCACGGCTGACAACATGCATGAATTAAAAGGACGGGGAATGAACGGATTCGCTGTGGTAAGTGCCGTATTTGCACAAAAAGATATAGAAAATGCAGTTATAAAACTTAAGACAATTGCAGAAGATACCATCAGATAATTTAAATGGAGGCTGCAAATGTTTTATGTAATAAGGGATGACACTGTATACGAAGAGGAATACAGTGAACCGGGCAAAGGTGAGATAAGTGTTGGCAGTATGCCTGTGGAGGATATATTATCGCTTTACAGGCAGTATAAGCTCGACAGACAGGTGTTAGAGGAGTGTTATGCCGACAAGTCCCACTTCAGGACCGGAGTAGATGCATATGATGATTACACATTTGGTGTTATAGATATAGTCAGACAGGAAAATGTAACGGGGGAGAGAGACAAAATTGCATTTATAATAAGAAGAAACCAGTTTATCATCATAGACATAAACTGTAAAAATATGGATACAGATGAGATTCTGTCAACATCATTAAAGCGTTTCAGACAGAATATAACCCTTGAAAAAATCGTGTTCTGTGTTCTTGACAATCTGATAGGCGGAAGTAATATGTTTCTTGAGAATACCGAAAAACGTATTATGGAAATGGAGAAGAACATAGTTGAAAAGAGGGTTAATGAACTTCTTAATAAAGAAATATATGACCTTAGGAACCGCCTTTCGGTTCTTAGGAATTATTATGAACAGCTTGTGGAGATAGGAGAGGAACTGTTAGAAAATGAAAACGGTATATTTGTAGGGAGAGAACTCCGGTATATAAAAATATATACAGATAAATCCATGCGTCTCAGTGAAAATACCCGTGCATTATCGGAGAGCCTTATCCATTTAAGAGAAGCACTTGATGCCAGCTTGAACTACAGTATAAACAGTACAATGAAGATGTTTACCGTGGTTACTACCATATTTCTTCCACTTACCCTTATTGCCGGCTGGTATGGGATGAATTTTAATAATATGCCGGAACTTACATCAGCTTACGGATATCCCGGTGTGATAACCTTCAGCGTGGCAGTGATAATAATATGTCTTATGTACTTCAAAAAGAAAAAATTCTTATAAAACAATTCACAGAAAATTCATAAAATCCCATAAAATCATTTCTTGACATTAAAAAAAACAAGAGTTAAAATATAGTTCGCTATCGAACTATCTGATGAGAAAGGAGGTACAAATGCATACACATATAGGATGTCAGGTGAAGACGTTAAATAACATGATAACCAAAAAGATAATCGCATATTCTTCGGAATCTGAGCTTGACGAGGTTACGGTCATGCACGGCTGGATACTCGGGTATCTCTATGATAATCGTGATGAGGAGATATTTCAGAAAGATATTGAAAAGGAATTTGAGATTAATAAATCTACAGTTACATGTATTATCAAACTTATGGAGAAGAAGGGGTATATACAGAGACAGTCGGTTGAATATGACGGCAGGTTAAAGCGAATAAGACTGACGGATAAGGGGGAGAAAAGTCATATTAAGGCATTAAAAAGTATTAAAAAGGTTGAGGGCATTTTACGGCAGAACATACCGGATGAGGAGCTTGACAGTTTTTTTAATACTATTAATAAATTAAAATCAAATCTAAGTAAGGAGATGGTAAATAATGCTTAAAACACTTGGAGCACAGATAAAGGAATTTAAAAAGGATTCAATTCTTACACCTGTTTTTATGCTGCTCGAGGTTATTATGGAAACTATTATTCCGCTTATGATGGCGTCCATTATAGATGACGGTGTCAACAAAGGCAATGTCAGACACATATACATAATGGGTGCAGCCATGGCGGTTATAGCCTGTATAAGTCTGTATGCCGGAGTTATGGGTGGAAAGTACGGTGCAAGGGCTTCTGCCGGATTTGCAAGAAATCTCAGAAAAGCCATGTACAGTAACATACAGACATATTCATTTTCAAATATCGACAAGTTCAGTACAGCGGGACTTGTTACAAGACTTACAACAGATGTTACAAACCTTCAGAATGCATATCAGATGATACTGAGAATGTGTACAAGAGCACCGGCAAGTATGATATGTGCAATGGCAATGGCTTTCTTTATAAATGCGAGACTTGCAAGCATCTATCTTGTTGCAGTTATTATACTCGGTTCGCTTCTGGCATTTATAATGGTCAGGGCGCACAAATACTTTAATCAGGTATTCAGAAAGTATGACGATTTGAACTCAAGCGTTCAGGAAAATGTTTCTGCCATAAGAGTGGTTAAGGCATATGTCAGAGAAGATTATGAGAAAAATGTATTCACAAAGGCAAGTATGAATGTTTACAAGATGTTTGTAAAGGCAGAGGGAATAATATCATTTAATGCACCGCTTATGCAGTTTACGGTATATACATGTATACTTCTTATCAGCTGGGTGGGAGCAAAGAGTATCGTTGCAGGTAATCTTGCGACAGGAGAACTTATGAGTCTTCTTACATACTGTATGAACATTCTCATGAGTCTTATGATGTTATCAATGGTTTTTGTAATGGTTACAATGAGTATAGCCAGTGCAGAGCGTATAACAGAGGTAATTAATGAGAAGCCTGACATTACTGACCCTGAAAATCCAGTTATGGAAGTTAAGGACGGAAGCATAGTATTTGACAATGTGGAGTTCAGTTATAACCATGACAGTGAGGAAACGGTATTAAAGGATATAAACATTTCGATAAATTCAGGAGAGACTATCGGAATAATCGGTGGAACAGGTAGTGCGAAAACGAGCCTTGTAAATCTTATAAGCAGGCTGTATGACGTGCAAAAAGGAAGTATCCGTGTAGGCGGCAGGGATGTAAGAGAATATGACCTTGAGGTACTCAGAAATTCGGTTGCCGTGGTTTTACAGAAAAATGTATTATTCAGCGGAACGATACTTGAAAATTTAAGATGGGGCGATAAGGACGCTACGGAAGAAGAGTGTAAGGAGGCATGCCGCCTTGCATGTGCAGATGAATTTATAGAGAGATTTCCGGATAAATATAATACGTTTATAGAACAGGGAGGAGCAAATGTATCCGGTGGTCAGAAACAGAGACTCTGTATTGCCAGGGCACTTTTAAAGAAACCGAAAATACTTATCCTTGATGACAGTACCAGTGCAGTGGATACTGCAACTGATGCAAAGATAAGAGAGTCATTTGCAAAGAAGATTCCGGGAACAACAAAGCTTATCATTGCACAGAGAATATCAAGTGTACAGGGAGCTGACAGAATCATTGTAATGGATGACGGCAAGATAAACGGATTCGGAACTCATGAAGAATTGCTTAAAAATAATGATATTTACAGAGACGTATACGAGTCACAGACAGGTGGAAGCGGTGACTTTGATGAGAATGGAGGTGAGTAATCATGCATGAGAAAATGAATGGAAATGTGAATAAAGGAAAACGTTCCGATGTATTTAAGAGACTTATGGGATATATACTTAAAAGCTACAAGTGGCATCTGCTTATAGTTGTTATATGTATATTCATAAGCGTTATTGCAAATGTGCGTGGAATGATGTTTACAAAGACACTTGTGGATGATTATATACTTCCGCTTATCGGAAGTGACAATCCGGACTTTTCAAACCTGTTAATGGCGATAGGAAAGGTTGCGGTATTTTACGGAATAGGTGTTGTATCCACTTATGCATACACACGTATCATGGTAAATGTCTGCCAGGGAACATTAAAAAATATAAGGATTGATATGTTTGTCCATATGGAAAAACTTCCTATTAAATATTTTGATACCCATGCCCACGGCGACATTATGTCTATTTATACAAATGATATAGACACTTTAAGGCAGATGATAAGCCAGAGTATGCCACAGCTTTTATCGAGCGTTATAACAATTGTGAGCGTGTTTACGGGAATGATAGTTCTTAGTGTTCCTCTTACGGTTTTAACTGTAGTCATGGTTGCTGTAATGCTGTCTGTCACAAAGAAACTTGCAGGACTCAGCGGAAAATATTTTATGGAGCAGCAGCGTAATATTGGAACTGTAAACGGTTATATAGAAGAAATGATGAACGGCCAGAAAGTTGTTAAAGTATTCTGCCATGAAGAGGAAAGTATTGATAAGTTTAATGAAATCAATGATAAACTTTTTGAGAGTGCGGATGCGGCAAATAAGTTTGCAAATATTCTTATGCCGATAAATGCACAGCTAGGAAATATCAGTTATGTGTTATGTACCATGGTGGGAGGTATTCTGGCTCTCAACGGAATAGGCGGCTTCACACTCGGAGGTCTTGCAAGCTTTCTGACATTAAACAAGAGTTTTAACATGCCTATAAATCAGGTCAGCCAGCAGTTTAACAGTATTGTCATGGCTATGGCGGGAGCAGAGAGAATATTTGAACTTCTTGATGAAAAAGAAGAGACAGACGAAGGTTATGTAAGTCTTGTAAACATTACAGAGAAAAACGGACAATTTATAGAGAGTGACGGTTATACCGGAAGATGGGCATGGAAACATGTACATCAGGCAGACGGTTCAGTAGATTATATAGAGTTAAAGGGCGACGTTGTATTTAACGACGTGGATTTCGGATACAATGATGATAAAATCGTTCTGCACAATATAAAACTGTATGCTAAACCGGGACAGAAGATAGCATTTGTCGGTTCTACGGGAGCAGGAAAAACTACGATTACCAACCTTATTAACAGATTCTATGACATACAGGATGGAAAAATCAGGTATGACGGAATAAATATTAATAAGATAAAGAAGGCAGACTTGAGACATTCACTTGGAATAGTGCTTCAGGATACCCACTTATTTACGAATACCGTAATGGAAAATATCAGATATGGTAAACTTGATGCCACGGACGAGGAGGTCATTGCCGCTGCAAAGCTTGCAAATGCCCATGGATTTATAAGGCATCTTCCGGAAGGCTATAATACGATGCTCACCGGAGACGGGGCAAACCTAAGTCAGGGACAGAGACAGCTTCTTGCCATAGCAAGGGCAGCAGTTGCCAATCCACCGGTGCTTATTCTTGATGAAGCGACAAGCTCTATAGATACCAGAACAGAGAAGATAGTTCAGGACGGTATGGATAAGCTGATGGCAGGAAGAACTACATTTGTAATTGCCCACAGACTTTCTACAGTTAAGAACAGTGATTGTATCGTAGTTCTTGAACAGGGAAGAATAGTTGAGAAGGGTTCACATGATGAATTGATGAAGGAACAGGGAAGATACTACAGATTGTATACAGGAAACGGTGTACAAAATGGTTGATAACATACAGGTAAATATTGTATAATATAAAGTGCATTAATGAGAAGGAAAGGAAGGATAACAGATTATGAAGAAAATGAAACAAATGTTATTGATGGCGGTTGCGGCACTTTTAATTGTACTTGTAGTACCTGACAACGCACAGGCTGCATCAACAGTGAAACTTGACAAAAAGTCACTTACTACTTATGTTGGCGGACAGACACAGCTTACCATGACAGGAAATGCAAAGAATGTTAAATGGAGCAGCAGTAAGACAAGCGTTGCATCAGTTACATCAAAGGGTCTTGTAACAGCTAAAAAAGCCGGCAAGGCAGTTATTACTGTTAAGTCCGGAAGCAAAAAGGCAACATGCACAGTTACAGTAAAGAAACAGCTTTCAGCTAAACAGGCAGTTGCACAGCTTAACAGCAAACTTAAAAAGACAACATGTATTACAGTAAATGCATACCAGAAATCCATTAAAAAATCAAACTATATACTTGGTATGGGAATAAATACTAAGAAACAGGTTATGTACATGGATGCCAAGTTACTCGGAGTAGGTAAAATCTACGCAACAAAAAACCGTACATACTGGTATGATTCTTCAAGCAAAAAATGGTATTATCAGAAGAATGAATCAGGTATGGCAGGACTTGAGGACACACTCAATGAACTGGTAATCACAAGCGGCATGAAGTATAAGGGTGCAGGCGTGAAGAAATTCAACGGAAAGAACTGCTATACACTTCAGGTAACAGCCGATGGCGAAACAGTTAAATATTATCTTGACTTATCAGACTACAGCCTTGTTGGTGCGGAATCTGGAACAGGTTCAGATAAAATGATTATGGTTGTAGATACAAAAGCTTCAGTAACTATTCCGTCATCTGTTACAAAGAACGCAAAATATAAGGTAATATCAACAAACTAAATAAAATATGATACAGAAACGGTACGTTGGTGAAACAATGTACCGTTTTTTGTATAAGCATGTAGTCAATTCCTATAATAAATGGTATAATATTTAATACAAAAATTCGTGAGAAAAGAGGAGGTGAGCGGTCATGCGGAGAGTAAACTTGAATGATTTGCGTCCGGGTATGATAATAGCTAAGGATGTGATTCAGGATGGAAAACTTATAGTATCAAAGGGAGTTGTATTGTCGGGTGAATCTATAGAAAAGCTTAAGAAATATGTTATATTAAGCGTGGACGTTGAGGATGAGCCGTCCAAGGCATTTACGGAATCGGTGCAGGAGGATTTATCATATGCCGAAAGGGTAAAGAACAGTCCTGAATATGCCCGCTTTAAAGATAAATTTGATGATGCGGTAGAAGAGATACAAAACAGTATGAATGATGTTGTGCAGAAGAATAAACCATTAGATATTGACGTTATGTTAAAACCCGTTCTTGAAACTATGGAATCCTTAGAGAGCAGAATAAGTGTATTTGACATGATGCAGAATATGAGAGATTATGATGATGCTACATATGTCCACTGCCTTAATGTGGCACTTATATGCAATATATTTTCGAGATGGCTCGACTTTACAAATGAGGAGACAAGGATTGCTACTGCGTGTGGACTCCTGCATGATATAGGGAAAATGGCGATAGGCAAGGATATCATACAAAAGCCTGCAAAGCTCACTGATAATGAATATGAGGCAATTAAGCAGCATACGGTTGCGGGATATAATCTGTTAAAAGATTACCCTATAGACCTTCATATAAAGAATACGGCACTGTTCCATCATGAGAGATGCGATGGCTCGGGATATCCATATGGTATTAAGGGACAATATATAGATAAATATGCCAAAATAGTAGCCATAGCAGACGTCTATGATGCAATGACCGCATCGAGAGTATACAGAGAGGCAATGTGTCCGTTTAAGGTTATTTCGATATTTGAGGAAGAGGGACTTCAAAAATATGATGTAGGTTACCTTATGACATTTCTCGATCATATAGAAAACACTTATCTTCAGAACAGAGTGAGACTGAATAACGGTAAAGAGGGAGAGATAGTATTTATAAATAAGGGACATCTTGATAAACCTACTGTAAAGTGTGGAATGGATTTTATAGATTTATCCATTCAGAAAGAACTTTATATAGAGGCTATAATATAACATAAGATTTTGAAAGGATTTACATATATGGACATCAACAGTTATCTGCAAAAAAATAAATTATTGTGCGACGGAGCATTTGGAACATTTTATACGGCATCAGGCGGACAGTGCAGTATTGTGGAAGAAGCAAATATTAAGGAGCCGGAACTTGTAAAAAGTATACACAGAAAATATATAGAGGCTGGTGCAAAACTTATACGAACTAATACCTTTGCTTCAAATTGTGAAAGCCTGTCGTGCGATGCTGAGGAATTGAAAGAAAACTTAAGAGCAGGTTACAGACTTGCAAAAGAGGTTGCAGATGAATATAAGGATATATTTATCGCCGGGGATATAGGACCGGTATCCGGAGTGTTTTCAGAGGAACAGACAGATGTGGAGTCACAGTATATGGACATATGCAGGACATTTCTTGAGTGCGGTGCGGATATACTGGTATTTGAGACAATGGATACACTCGATTATATATCAGATGTTATTAAAAGTATAAAAAAAGAGAAAGACATATTTATAATGGTACAGTTCTGTGTGAACCAGTATGGTTACAGCAATGCCGGACGGAGTGCCAAAAGTCTTATAAATGAGGCGGCCGGAATAGGAGAAATAGATGCGGTGGGATTTAACTGTGGAGTAGGTCCGGTGCATCTGTATAACATTATAAATAAGTTGAATCTGCCGTTGAATAAGCATATAACTGCACTTCCGAATGCAGGTTATCCGAAGTTTATTCAAAACAGAATGATATTTATGAATAATGAAGAGTATTTTGTGGATAAAGAATGTGAAATTGCAAAGAGTGGTGTACAGATTATCGGAGGATGCTGTGGAACTACTCCTGAATATATCAGAAAATTAAGTGAACGCATGAAGGATATTGAGGATGTGCAGGATGTAAATGTGGTGATTAATGAGTCCGGAAGTAAAGTTGAACCGGTTGACAAAGCATTTTTTGCAGACAAGCCTTCAGAACATAAGCTTATAGCAGTGGAACTGGCACCTCCGCTAGGAGCAAATGATGAGAAAATCATGGATGCGGCAAACAGCCTTAAAAAATCTAACGTTGATGTGGTGACATTTCCGGATTCACCGTCAGGAAGAACAAGAGCAGATTCTATTCTTATGGCACTAAAGGTGCAGAATGCAACAGGAATGTGCGTGATGCCCCATATATGCTGCAGGGACAAGAATTCTATAGCCATAAGGGCACAGATGCTCGGTGCTTACATGAATGGCATATACAATATGCTTGTGCTTACGGGAGATCCGGTACCTACAATGATAAGGCAGAGCGTTAAGAGTGTGTTTAACTTTGACTCAGTCGGTATGATGCGTATACTTAAGGACATGAATGAGGAAGAATTTAAAAACATGCCGCTTGTATACGGTGGTGTAATAAATTATGACAGACTTCATCTGGAAGTTGAGATAAAGAGAGTTAAGAGAAAAATGGAGGCAGGAGCACAGTTTTTCTTTACGCAGCCTATATTTACCAAAGAGGATGCTGAGAAAGTGAGACGAATAAAAGACGAAACAGGGGCTAAGATACTGTGTGGCATAATGCCGCTTGTCAGCAGGAAAAATGCGGTATTCATTAAAAATGAAATGACCGGAATAAGAGTGACAGATGATATAGTTGAGATGTTTGGCGAGGATATGGGTAAGGAACAGAGTGAAAATGTAGGAGTGGATATTGCAAGAAATGTTATGAATATGGTTGATGATTTTGCAGACGGATTTTACTTTACATTTCCGTTTAACAGAGTATATCTGCTTGACAGAATTTTGGAATGTAAATAGTATTATCCGGGGAATGGAGAATGGTATGACTATAAAGAGACTTCTTACGTCTGAAGTGGAACCAGGGATGGTTCTGGCAAATGATATATATGACAGTGCCGGGGCATTGATAGTTCCCAAAGAGACAAGATTAGATAAAAGTATAATAGAAAAACTTGAAAAATATTCTATATTTATTGTTAAAATACTTGAAGGCTACGATGATGAAAATGTGCCAAGGGAGATTGTCGGATATTATGAAAAGATATCTGCCACGAAAGAATTTGAAGAGTTTGAGCATGTTTTTAATCAGGAAACGTTAAAACTGAGAAATGTATTTAACGGTGTTGTGGATGAAGGTAAAGATATTGATAAAGCAGCACTTCTGCAGGGTGTTGATAATATACTTAAGGCAAACAGTAACAATAATAATATGATGGATATGTTAAACTGTATGAGAGGATACGATGATCTTACATATGTGCATTGTATCAGTGTTGCACTGGTGTGTAATGTTATGGCAGGCTGGCTTGGAATGTCAAAGAATGATACTGATGAGCTTACATTTGCCGGACTTTTGCATGACATAGGAAAGGTAAAGATACCGAAACAGATAATTATTAAACCGGGTAAACTTACAGATGCAGAATACAAGATAGTAAAACATCATCCGAGACTAGGATACGAGATATTAAAGAAATGCAATGTTTCAAACGATGTGCGGCTCGTTGCACTTATGCACCATGAACGTTATGACGGAACAGGGTATCCGCTTGGGTACAGTGGAGAAAAGATTACGAAGTTTGCAAGAATCGTTGCCATTGCAGATGTGTATGATGCCATGACAGCAAACAGGGTGTATAGGGAAGGAATGTGTCCATTTGAGGTTATAGAACATTTCCAGAGCGGAATGAAAATGTATGATCCCGGATTTTTATATCAGTTTCTTGAGCATACGGCGCAGACATATGTCAGCAACAAAGTGCAGCTCAGTGACGGTCAGATTGGAAAAGTAGCAATGATAAATAAATCTGAACTTGGAAGACCTATAGTACTTGTCGGAGATAAAGTAATCGATTTGTCTAAAAATTCAAAATTAAGAGTAGTAAAAATGATGTAAATCATATAAGTGCTTATATAAAAAATCACCGGAGCAAATAAATGTTCCGGTGATTTTTGGTTATTGTTTATTGCGTCTGTATTCTTTTGGTGTAATATTAAATGCCTTTTTAAAGATTCTGTTAAAATATGAAACATTAGGAACACCACATTTTTCGGCGATTATTCCTACCGGGTAATCTGTTTCTGACAGCATATGTGTTGCAATGTTGAGACGGTATTCATTAATATATTCAACACATGTTATACCCATGTTTGCTTTGAAATATCTCATAAGGTAATGGTCACTGAGTCCGGCTGCGTCTGCAAGTTCGGCAATCGTAATCTGGTGCATGTAGTTTGTCTGGATATATTCAATAATCTTCTTTATTGTAGTTGTCTCATTAACCTTGTGCGGTGATGAGATGTATTCTGAACAGTAATCCTTTAAGAGAGTGTAAAAAAGTTTGAACAAATTAGCCTTAATACTTAATTCGTAGAAATTTTCGTTAGCATTAAAAGTATTGTGCATATCTAAGAGACAGTCATGAACTAATCTGTAACTTTCAGCATTTGGACGAATAATTGAAGGAAAATCAAGTTTGCCCTCAAGAAGTGGTGAAAAATACTTCATTGAACAGGCATCTGTAATCTGTGATGTAAGCATGCTGAGGCTGAATACAACAGTGATTGTTTCAACGGTTTCGTTTTCGTATTGACTGAAACTGTGGAGCTGCTTTGGCTTTATAAGAACAATATCACCTTCAGTAACAACATAATTTTCCAAATCGATGCACATGTTCATTTTGCCGCTTTTGATATAAATTATTTCAAATTCATCGTGCCAGTGCATAGGATAGCTTGTATAATAATCAGGCATAATTGATTCATACCATACATATGGCATTAAAAAGTTTCCGTGTTGTTTATTTTCTTTTAATTTTAAAAATTCTTCATGTAACATATGAAATACCTCCTTTAGTATATTGTTGAGTATATAATAGTTCCGTTCGGGGAAAGAACGTTATCCGTAAAAAGATTTGAAAACAGTATTTTTCCATCAGGGCACACTTCTGTCTGAGTATCAGAGCAGTTGAGAATAACAGTGATTTTCTGACCTTTAAATGAGTCGTTTTCAAAATCAAAACCAAACATTTTATCATAGTCTATATCGTATTTCTCAAACTGTACCAGACGACCGTTGTCAGTATTATTGACAAATCTGTATACACTGCTTTTGGCTGCCGGATTGTTCTTTCTTAAGTTTATAAGTTTCTTTGTTCGTTCAATAGAATCTCTGTAAAAACCGTTATCTATCTTATCCCATGGCATACAACGCCTGCAGTCAGGGTCATGCATACCTTCTAACATAACCTCGCTTCCGTAGTAGAGACAAGGTGTTCCGGGCATTAACAGCATAAGAGCCATTTCCTGATAAAACTTATCCGGGTTCTTAAGCTGGGATATAAGTCTTATAGTGTCATGGGAATCAAGTAGGTTGAATAATACGTTATTTGTCTGGCCCATGTACATGTTATAGCAGCGGTTTACGGCATGCGTAAGATTTTCATTTGTAAGTTCTGTATTGAGCCAGAAATCATTTATACTGTCTTTTAATGTATAGTTCATAACAGAGTCAAGCTCATTTCCGCGAAGCCATGGCATCGAATCATGCCATAATTCGCCTAGAAGGAAAAAGTCAGGTTTAAGTTTTTTTAGATTTTTCCTTAGTGTCTGCAAAAATGAGTGACTGACTTCATTTGCAACATCAAGTCTGATTGCATCAATGTCAAATTCTTTTATCCATGTCATACATACATGTGTAAGATATCTGATAACTTCCGGATTGTTGGTATTTAGCTTTGGCAGCATATCAAAAAATGCAAATGAATAATAGTTGCCTTTTTTTGAATTTGAATTTGGAATTTTGCTAAACGGCCAGTTATTTATCATGAACCAGTCAAAATATTTTGAGTCGTGACCTTTACGACATACATCTTTCCATGGAGCAAAATGTGTGCTGCAGTGGTTAAATACGCCATCCATCATTACACGCATACCGAGAGAGTGAGCTTTGTCAACCAGTTCACGCATCTGTTCGTTGGTTCCGAATGCCGGATCTATTTTCAGATAGTCGGCAGTATCATATTTGTGGTTGCTTTTACCGGCACATAAAGGAGTAAAGTACAGTCCTGTTATACCAAGCTCATGAAGATAATCAAGCCTGCTTATGATACCGGGAATGTCACCACCGTATATATCAAGTGGACCGACCGGCTGTTCCGGACCTTTCCAGTCTTTTACAAATCTTCCATTCAGTGAGGAATCACCGTTACAGAATCTGTCAGGAAATATCTGATACCATACGGTACCATTTACCCAGTCGGGAACAGTATTGATATCTACAGGATTCATCCATGGAAATATAAAATACTGTGGGCGCTCTCCGTGTTCCGGTTCTGCACTGCTGTGAAAACCGTCTTCAAAGTAATAACAGACTTCATCATTACAGCATATCCTGAAGAAATATGAGCATCTTTTAAATGGAGGTTTAACACATATCTTCCATAATACAGCATCTTCGAGGTATGACTTATGTGTTATAGCTTCCGTATCATATATCCATTTGCTGCTACCGCCCATTATTCCGGTAGTATATGGATCACCGTAACACAGAGATACATCTGTAATGTCAAAACCGGTGTGTAACGTAATGATTAAATTGTCTTTATCAAGGGTATAACAGAAGTTATCACCTGTTTTATGAAATATTGCACTTTTGTTCATAAAATGACATCACTCCTTATAAAATAGTAATAATTGTGGTATATAACCATGAAAAAATTGTAAAATCATGTCATTAATATGATTATAATACAAAACGATAATAATAGCAATATTATTTTTGCATACTCATAACGCTATTGTGATACTGTGGGTCTAATGTAACATCCTTATCGAACCATTCCGGAGGAATAAAACTGTTTGCATCCTCAACGCTGGAAAATTCTACCTCCGCAAGTATTAACCCTTTTTTGACACCGTCGAATATATCCAGTTCGATAGTGTGTGTATCATCGAGAGGAATAAGAAACCTCTTTTTAGTTATTATATTTCCATCGGCCTTCTTTAACAGATGTTCATAACTTGCACTGTCAAGGGGGAGATTGTATTCCACATGTGCCATAAGCCCAGATGACTTGTAAGTGAGATAAAAATCATTATCCTGTCGTCTGATTCGTACAACAGGAGAAGTACACAGATAAGCCTGTTCTATAATATGATAATCATAGTCGTCCAGATTGTCCGGAACACATTTAACCAGATACTTTCGTTCAATTTCCATATTGTTGTCAGCCATAATAAACCTCCAGATTTTTAAATATGAAGTGTGTCAAAAGTCGGTGCTTTGCACCGGCCGGAACCAATATGTGCTATTGCAGGCTTGCATTCAAATAGCACATATTTATTCCGGCTGTCCCCCGGAGGGGCTTTTGACATACTGATAATTCCATGAGTCAATAGTTATATTTTGATTTTAACATATAGTCATAATAGTGTCAAAACAACAAATTTTAACAATTTTGTGAACGTTTCAATGTTGAAAAGTCGGGACAACTACATTATAATATTTTAAAATAATAAGTTTATATATAGGAAAGGAAATGGTGAAATGAGCAGAGTATATGCGTTTCTGGCAGACGGATTTGAGGAGACGGAGGCCATAGCAGTTATAGATTTGATAAAGCGTGGCGGCATAGACATTGAGATGGTGTCAGTCATGGGAAGAAAAGAGGTAGTTGGTGCACATAATATAAAGATAGAAGCAGACAGCCTGGTGGAGGATATAGACATTGATAATGCAGACATGCTGTTTCTGCCGGGTGGAATGCCGGGAACAACAAATCTTGCAGCATGCACTAGATTGTGTGATGCAATAGTAAGATATAATAATACAGGTAAAAAACTGGCAGCCATATGTGCCGCACCGAGTGTTTTTGGAGAACTTGGAGTACTTGAAGGAAAGAAAGCAACATGCTATCCGGGATTTGAAGACAAATTAAAGGGTGCAACCTATGTGGGAGATAAGGCGGTCACAGATAAAAATGTATCTACAGCAAGAGGAATGGGTGCTGCCATAGAACTCGGACTTGAGATAGTGCGTGTATTTGAAGGTGAGGAGAAATCAAAAGAAGTGGCAGAGTCTATAAGGTTCTGATGATATTATGAAAGATATTTTAAAGTACAAAATTATAATAAAGGCAGCGGTGGCGGCATTAGTTACCGTTGCCACAGTTATATTAGTAATATACGGAATAAACACAGATAATAAAGGATATTCAGAAACTGCAGGAAAAGAAGAAGGAAGCATCACAAAGGATGATGATGGCTTTGTATTCAGGTTGAAGAGTATTTTTTCGGGAACAGGGACAAAGATAGACTATATATCGGGAATTAAACTTGATGATGGAATCGAACTTACCGTCGATTCATCGGGGGTTGATACGTCAAAAGCCGGTTCATACACGGTAGTATATACTGTTACAGACGGTAAAGTGGAAGAATCTGAAAGCGTAGAGGTAAACATAAGGGATGCCGGAAATGCAGATGGAAATGAAGAGACCGAAAAAGAGCCGGATGCTGAAAAGACAGATGAAGTCATTGACGGAGGCAGGAAATATCCCGTAAAGGATATTGAGCCGGCACAGATAGAACTGCTTTCGGGAAAAAAGGCAACAGTTCCGTGTTCAACAGCAAGGTATATAAAGAGTACAAAAACAGATTCGTACAATATTAAAAAAAATGGAAATAAATATCAGGTCAGCGAATTAATTGTAGTTTTTAATACGGGAGAAGAACAGGTTTTAGAGACAATACAAAAAAAGATAGACTAATAGATATTTTTGTGTTATAATGCTATGATGTTGAAAAATATAGAAATAAAAAATAAATATGAGCCGTTTGGTGGAAAAATACACACCTGAGGCAGACATGGAGGAAAAAAATGAGTTTTACAGTTGAAACAATGGAGAAAAACATGGCAAAGCTTACCATTGAGGTTGATGCAGCAGATGTGGAGAAAGCTATTCAGAAGGCCTACACAAAGCAGAAGAGTAAATTTAACATTTCAGGATTCAGAAAAGGAAAAGTTCCTCGCCAGATTATCGAGAAGATGTATGGCGTAGAGGTATTCTATGAGGATGCTGTTAATGAAATGATTCCTACAGCATATACAGAAGCTGCAGAGGAAAGCAAGCTTGAGATAGTATCACGTCCTAAGATTGATGTTGTTAATATCAAGAAAGGCGAGAACTTTGTATTTACAGCAGAAGTAGCCGTAAAACCTGAAGTTACACTTGGCGAATATAAGGGTATAGAAGTACCAAAGAGTGATATCGAAGTAACAGATGAGGAAGTACAGGAAGAAATCGATAAGACAAGAGACCAGAATGCAAGAATGGTAGCTGTAGAGGACAGACCTGTACAGGATGGCGATATCACAAAGATTGATTTCGAAGGATTCGTAGATGGAGTTGCATTTGAAGGTGGAAAGGGTGAGGATTACCCTCTTACAATCGGATCACATTCATTTATAGATACATTTGAAGAGCAGCTTATCGGAAAGAGCATCGGAGAGGATGTTGAAGTAAACGTAACATTCCCGGAGCAGTACCAGGCTGAAGAATTACAGGGTAAACCTGCAATGTTCAAAGTTAAGATTAAAGAGATCAAATACAAAGAGCTTCCTGAACTTGATGAAGATTTCGTACAGGATGTATCTGAGTTTAATACAGTTGATGAATACAAGGCAGATGTTAAGGCAAACATTACTGTAAGAAAAGAAAATGAGGCTAAGGCAAAGAAGGAAGATGCTGCAATCGAGAAGATTATCGAGGGCGCTACAATGGATATTCCTGATGCAATGATAGAGTTTCAGGTTGAGAACATGATTGATGATTTTGCAAGAAGACTTCAGTCACAGGGACTTGCAATCGAGCAGTATATGCAGTACACAGGTCTTACATTAGACAAACTTAAAGAGGATATGAAACCACAGGCAATCAAGAGAATCCAGAGCAGACTTGTTCTTGAGAAGATTGCAGAGGTAGAGGATATCCAGGTAACAGATGAAGATATCAATAATGAGATAGAAGAGATGGCTAAGGCATATATGATGGAAGCTGATAAGCTTAAAGAGTATATGGGCGATGCAGAAAAAGAAAATATGAAGGCTGATATTGCCGTTAAGAAGGCAGCAGATTTTGTTACTGCTGAGGCAAAAGAAGTCTAAGATTCTTTGTTAAAAACAGGAGGTGTTTCTATGGTTTCAATACCATATGTTGTTGAGCAGACCAGTAAAGGTGAGCGCTCTTATGATATTTATTCAAGATTATTAAAGGATAGGATAGTGTTTCTTGACGGCGAGGTAACAGATGAATCTGCCAGTGTTATAGTAGCACAGTTATTATTCCTTGAAGCAGAGGATCCTACAAAGGACATCAATCTGTATATTAACAGTCCGGGTGGTTCTGTTACGGCAGGATTTGCCATTTACGACACGATGAACTATATAAAATGTGATGTTTCAACAATCTGTATTGGTATGGCAGCAAGTATGGGAGCATTTTTACTGTCAAGTGGTGCAAAGGGTAAGAGATTTGCACTTCCTAATGCTGAGGTTATGATTCATCAGCCGTTGGGTGGTGCTAAAGGTCAGGCAACAGAGATTCAGATAGTTGCTGAGCAGATACTTAAGACAAAGAAGAAACTTAATTCTATTCTTGCGAAAAATACAGGAAAATCCGTAGAGGTTATCACTGCTGATACAGAGCGTGACAATTATATGGAAGCACAGGAAGCCATGGAATATGGTCTTATTGATAAAGTAATAGAAGGTCACTAAAAAATGTATTGTCGTTAAGCGACGGAATTGAGGAATGTATGGCAAAAAATATTGACGGAGGCTGTAGATGCTCATTTTGCGGTAAGCTACAGGAACAGGTCAGAAAACTTGTTGCAGGTCCTAACGGTGTATTCATATGTGATGAGTGCGTGGATGTGTGCTCAGAGATTATGGAGGAAGAGTTTGAGGACGAAGAGGTTAGCGAAAGTTTTGAAATAAATCTTTTAAAACCGAAGGAAATCAAAGAATTTCTTGATGAATATGTTGTAGGACAGGATGAGGCAAAAAAGGTTTTGTCTGTTGCGGTGTACAACCACTATAAGAGAATACTTGCAGGGAAGTCACTGGATGTTGAAATTCAGAAAAGTAATATTCTGATGCTCGGACCTACCGGTTCAGGAAAAACATATCTTGCACAGACGCTTGCGAAGATGCTGAATGTGCCGTTTGCTATCGCAGATGCTACATCGCTTACAGAAGCAGGCTATGTTGGTGAAGATGTTGAGAATATACTTTTAAAGGTTATTCAGGCTGCTGATTACGATATTGAAAAGGCACAGTATGGAATTATCTATATTGATGAGATTGATAAGATTACCAAGAAATCAGAAAATGTGTCCATTACAAGAGATGTATCAGGTGAAGGAGTTCAGCAGGCATTACTTAAGATACTTGAAGGAACTAAGGCATCTGTACCGCCACAGGGCGGAAGAAAACATCCGCAGCAGGAACTTATACCTATAGATACAACTAACATATTATTTATATGTGGTGGAGCCTTTGACGGACTTGAGAAAATTATAGAGACAAGAATGGATAGAAAGACTATCGGTTTTAACTCAGAGATAACTGAAGACAGAGTCGAAGCGGGAACAGAATTGTTTTCAAAGGTTATGCCTCAGGATCTGGTTAAATTTGGTCTTATTCCTGAATTTATCGGACGTGTACCTGTTACGGTATCACTTGAGTCGTTAGACAAGGAAGCTCTGGTTAAAATACTTAAAGAGCCAAAGAACGCACTTGTAAAACAGTATGCAAAGTTGTTTGAACTTGATAATGTTAAACTTGATTTTACAGATGAAGCGCTTGATGAGATTGCAACACAGTCTTATGAGAGAAAGACGGGAGCCAGAGGCTTGAGAGCTATTATGGAAAGCGTTATGAATGACATTATGTACGAGATTCCATCGGAGGAAGATGTGGAGAAGTGTCTGATAACGAAAGAAGTAGTAGACGGAGATGAAAAGCCGGAACTTACCAGAATAGAAAAAAAGAGTGCCACAACTAAAAAGTTGTTTGGAAAATCAACAGAGACAGCATAATAACAGATTGTCACACAACGTGGAATAAATGATTTGCCATAAAGGCATCGCCATATTGTGTGGCAATTTTTAATTACTACGGCACAGAGTGCCAGTTGAAATGAGGTAGAATATGATTATAAAAAGCGTAGAACTTGAGACAGTGTGCGGTATAACCAGTAAACTTCCGGATAATGAAATGCCGGAGATAGCTTTTGCAGGAAAATCGAACGTTGGAAAGTCATCACTTATAAACGGACTTATAAACAGAAAATCCCTTGCAAGAACTTCATCACAGCCGGGAAAGACACAGACTATTAACTTTTATAACGTAAATAAGAATTTGTATTTTGTGGATTTACCGGGATATGGTTATGCCAAGGTGTCAAAGTCTGTTCAGGAAAAATGGGGAGACATGATTGAAAGATACTTAAGAACATCAAAACAGTTAAAGGCTGTATTTCTTCTTATCGATATAAGGCATGAGCCGTCGGCAAATGATAAGGCGATGTATGACTGGATAGTATATAACGGATATAATCCCATAATCATTGCAACAAAGATGGATAAGATAAAGAGAAGTCAGTTACAGAAGAATATTTCCATAATAAAAAAGGGGCTGGAAGTCCAGCCCGGTACGATAGTAATTCCATATTCAGCTATGACAAAGCAGGGTAGGGATGAAGTATGGGAAGTGATTAATGCATCAGTGATTTCATAACAAATGCATATATTTCCTGACTCGAGTCCTTCCATTTACTACACATGGCAGAGGCGTCCTCTTTTGTAGGAACAGATATATTCAGTTCTATGAGGGTGCTTTTGCCTTCTTTAACCTGACAGTGTACTATATAGTCCTGATTTGTAGACTTATAATAATCTGCAATAGTTCCAACTTCATTTCTGAGTTCGTACTTGTTTTTCATAAGAAAAGAATCCATATCATCCATGATAGCACCCGGAATACGGTTTACGAAAAAACCGAGGGTTTCGCCGCCGTCAGAGGTTATATGATAATATGAAGTGTTTCTTATGGTTTCTATACTGATGAGGTGTGATTCTGTAAGTTCAGATAAAACCTTCTGTAAAGTAAAATAATCTGTATAATCGTTATCTAAGAAAAATCTCGAAAGCTGCGCATTTGTCAGCGGAAATTTCACTTTGTTTAGCATATATAATATAATTAATTTATATAGGGTTACCGATTCAAGTGCCATTCGTAATATACTTCCTTCCCTGAGTTATATTATGTGTGTTAAAGTAATTGTTCATCGTGTTAAGAACATGTTTTTTGTTGCTGCTCCATGTGGGGGCAATAAGTATCTTTTTCGGTCCGTCACCTGTCAGACGGTGAATTACTATGTCCGGTCTCAAATGTTCGATGCATTCGCCAAGAATCCATATATAATCATTTTCATCAGTAAAATGAAAAATATCCGGTGAATCAGCATAAATTTTTTCAAGAGCCGTATGCCTTAAAATGTGCATAAGCTGAAGTTTGATTCCATTTACCGGAAGAGAATTAATATGATTTATCGTGTTTAATACATCGGAGGATGTCTCATTTGGCAGTCCGATGATGACGTGAGCTATGACTTCAATGTCAAGCTCTGATAATGAACGGACTGCACTATCAAAGACAGCATTATCATACCCGCGGTTTATAAAATGTGCTGTGTGTTCGTTAGAAGTCTGAAATCCCAGTTCTACGAAAACGGGTTTGATATGATTAAGCTCATCCAAAAGTTCAAGTACTTCAGACGGAAGACAATCCGGCCTTGTGGCAATGGAAATGCCGACAACAGCCGGATGTTTTATGGCTTCATAAAATATTGAACGTAAATATTCTACGGGAGCGTATGTGTTTGTGTACGCCTGAAAATAGGCGATATATTTTCCAACTTTGATTTTTGCAGATACCTGTTTTATAGATGTCTCAATTTGTTCTGAAATATTTACCCCGGAGGGTGGTGCAAAGTCTCCGGAGCCGCCTTCGCTGCAGAAGATACAGCCACCGGTACTTATTTTACCATCTCTGTTAGGACAGGTCATTCCTCCGTTAAGGGCTATTTTATAGATTTTCGAGCCAAAACGGTCACGAAAATATTTATTTACTCTTAATATTTGTTCCATCAGGTTTGATATTGTCCTTAACAGCTTTGCTTACAACTTCGGCAACGTCAGGATTAAATGCTTCAGGAAGTATAAAGTTCTCATTTAACTGCTCATCAGTTACAAGATTTGCTATCGCATTTGCAGCGGCAAGTTTCATCTCCTCAGTAATGACAGAGGCACGTCCTTCAAGGGCACCTTTAAATATACCAGGGAATGCTACCACGTTATTAACCTGATTAGGGAAATCTGAACGTCCTGTACCTACTACCTTTGCACCGGCAGCTTTTGCCACATCAGGCATAATCTCAGGAACAGGATTTGCCATTGCAAATATGATGGCATCTTTATTCATGCTCTTAACCATTTCAGCGGTTACGATATTTGGAGCAGATACACCTACAAATATATCGGCACCCTTAAGTGCATCAGCAAGGCTTCCTGTTTTGCCTGACAGATTAGTAACATTTGTCATGGATTTCTGCATCCAGTTAAGTCCCTCGTAATCCTTTGAAATGATACCTTTTTTATCACACATTGTAACATTTTTGAATCCATATGTGAGAAGGAGTTTTGTTATGGCTATTCCGGCACTTCCGGCACCATTTATAACCACTTCACAGCTTTCCTTATCTTTTCCTGTAACCTTAAGTGCATTAATGATTCCTGCGAGAACAACTATGGCAGTACCATGCTGGTCATCGTGGAATACAGGAATATCAAGAAGTTCGTTAAGTCTTTCTTCTATCTCGAAGCAGCGTGGTGCAGAGATATCTTCAAGATTAATTCCTCCGAATGCAGGAGCTATGTTTACAACAGTTTTTATTATTTCTTCTGTATCCTGTGTGTCAAGGCAGATTGGAAATGCATTTACATTACCGAATTCCTTGAATAATACAGCCTTGCCTTCCATTACAGGCATGGCAGCGTGTGCACCGATATTTCCAAGTCCGAGTACAGCACTTCCGTCAGAAACAACAGCTACGGTATTTGATTTGATTGTATATGTATATGCAGCTTCTTTATCTTCTGCAATAACTTTACATGGTTCAGCTACACCCGGTGTATATGCAAGAGCAAGATCTTCGCGGGAAGATATTTTACACTTTGGTGTTGTGTCAATTTTTCCGTTCCATTCTTTATGTAGCTCTAAAGCTTTTTCATTGGTTGTCATAGCAACTCCTCCTATTATAAATTTTCCTAAAAGATATAATAGCATACTATCTTTGAAATTTACACTATCATTTTAAAAAAAAATATTGTATAATGCACTAAAAGAGCTAAAAAGTCTTTAATAATTCTTAGGTCTGATTAAAATCCACAAATAGATAAGCACAAGTATATATTGAATTTGAAATTTGTAGATAAATATCTATTTTTTAGAAAGAAGGTAAGTAATGAGAGAAAAATTAGAAAGTCTGCCATTGGGTGAGGTACGTGAAATAGCAAGGGGACTTGGTATAAAGAGAGTTACGACCATTAGAAAGGGCGAACTTATTGACATGATATTGGAGCTTAAAAGAGAATCTGATGAGAGAAATAAAGAAGATTCAAAAAATGTAAGCAATAATAATCAGACCAACGTAAAACCACATGTGAAAGAAGAACTTACACCGGAGAAAACAGAGCAGCTTGACAGTGGTATCGTTGCAGATGGAATACTTGAAGTCATGCCTGACGGATACGGATTCATAAGATGTGAAAATTTCCTTCCGGGAGATAATGATGTATATGTTGCACCGTCGCAGATAAGAAAATTCAATCTGAAAACCGGTGATATACTTCACGGAAAAGTACGAGTTAAGACGCAGAATGAAAAGTTTGGTGCACTTCTTTATCTGGATGCGATAAATGGAATGGACCCGGAGACTGCGATTAAGAGAATAGGTTTTGAAAATCTTACACCGATATTTCCAAATGAGAGACTCAGAATGGAAACAGCCAGAAATAATGTTGCAATGCGTATGCTTGACGTTGTATCACCTATAGGAAAGGGACAGAGAGGAATGATAGTGTCTCCTCCTAAGGCGGGTAAGACAACATTATTAAAAGAGGTAGCGAAAGCCATACAGACTAACAATCCGGATATGCATATGATTATCCTCCTCATAGATGAGCGTCCTGAGGAAGTAACAGATATAAAGGAAGCTATACAGGGTGAAAATGTGGAAGTCATATATTCTACATTTGATGAATTGCCTGAACATCACAAGAGAGTATCGGAAATGGTTATAGAGAGGGCTAAGAGACTTGTAGAGTATAAGAAGGATGTAATCATACTTCTTGACAGTATCACAAGACTTGCAAGGGCATATAACCTTACTGTTCCACCAAGTGGAAGAACATTATCCGGAGGACTTGATCCGGCAGCATTACATATGCCGAAAAGATTCTTTGGTGCAGCCAGAAATATGAGAGAGGGCGGAAGCCTTACAATACTCGCAACTGCACTTGTAGAGACAGGCAGCAAGATGGATGATGTTGTGTACGAGGAGTTTAAGGGAACAGGTAATATGGAGCTTGTTCTTGACAGAAAACTGTCAGAAAAGAGAGTGTTCCCGGCGATGGATATCGTGAAATCGGGAACAAGAAGAGAAGATTTACTTCTTACAAATGAAGAGATGGATGCGGTCTACGTTATCAGAAGGGCGTTGAACAACAATGCAAAGAGGGATGATGCAATAGAGAAAGTCATAGACATCTTTTCAAAGACAAAGAATAATAAAGAGTTTATTGAGACAATAAAGAAAACAAGGCTGTAGAAAAAAATACTTGCAAAGGGCAAAACAGTATGATATACTACAATAGTTGTCTAAGGATATAACTTACGGGGAATCAGTAACCGGTAAGTTGGTGAAGGGATTTCCCGGAACTAATATAGAATATTTTATTAGAGAGGTGAATTTAAATGAGAGAAGGAATACATCCAGCATATTATCAGGCAAAGGTTGTTTGCAACTGTGGTAATGAATTTACAACAGGTTCAACAAAACCAGAGATACACGTTGAAATTTGTTCAAAATGTCATTCATTCTATACAGGTCAGCAGAAAGCTGCTCAGGCTCGTGGACGTATTGATAAATTTAACCGTAAGTATGGTATCACAGCAGAAAACAAATAATTATTTAAAGATAAGGTTGAGGTTAAAAAATCTCAACCTATTTTTAAATTAAAAATTATTTTATGAATGGAGAATGATATGAAACCATCCGGAATAGGCGGACAGGCAGTACTTGAAGGTATTATGATGAGAAATAAGGACAAGTATTCTGTGGCTGTCAGGAAGCCGGACCAGACTATCGCACTTAAGGTGGATGAATATAAGGGTCTGACTTCGGGAAAAAAGATAATAGGACTTCCTTTTATAAGAGGAATTTTTAATTTTATAGATTCTATGGTGCTTGGAATAAAGACACTTGCTTATTCTGCTGAATTTTATGAAGAAGAGGAAGAAGTCAAAGAGTCAAAGATGGATAAGGCTGTTGACAAGCTTTTTAAGGAAAAGGCAGAAGACGTTATCATGGGTGTGACTATTTTCATATCCATAGTTATAGCATTGGGACTGTTTGTAGTTTTGCCGAGTGTTATATCTGATTTACTCAAAAACTGGTTTGACATTATATCGGTTTCTGTATTGTCGATTATAGAAGGTGTGATTCGTATCGCACTGTTTATTATATATATACTGTTGATTTCCATGATGAAGGACATCAAGCGTACATTTATGTATCATGGTGCCGAGCATAAATGCATAAACTGCATTGAAAATGGAATGGAACTGAATGTTGAAAATGTAATGAAGAGTTCAAGATATCATAAAAGATGTGGAACAAGTTTTATATTTATGGTAATGATAATCAGCATTATATTTTTTATTTTTATAAGAGTAGGCAATCCTGTGCTGAAGATAGTAGTGAGACTGCTTCTGATTCCGGTTATAGCAGGTGTATCTTACGAATTTATAAAACTTGCGGGAAGAAGCGAATCGAAGATAGTGAACATTTTGAGTAAGCCGGGAATGTTATTGCAGAAGATTACTACCAGTGAGCCGGATGAAGATATGGTAGAGGTAGCTATAGAGGCTGTATCAGCAGTATTTGACTGGAAGGAATACCTTGCAAATTATGACAAAGAAGAATCTGTGAAGGATGATGAAGATGGAAAAGAAGAGTCTTAGCGAACTTCTTTGTATTGGAAAATCAATGCTCGAAAAGGAAAATGTTCCTGATGCCGGTTATGACAGCAGGGCATTGCTTGAATATATTTATGGAATATCAAAATCAGATTATTTTATGAATCCGCATATGGAAGTGGATGCACGGCCGTATATGGATGCCATAAAAAAAAGGGCAGAGCGCTATCCGTTACAGTATATTACCGGTGAACAGTGGTTTATGGGATATAGATTTGAAGTAAATGAAAATGTGCTTATCCCAAGGCAGGATACGGAGCTTCTGGTTGAAAAGACGGCAGACATCATAAAAAGTGTTTATGGTGGAAAATGCAGTGTGCTTGATATGTGTACAGGAAGCGGATGCATTGCAGTGAGCATAGATAAAATGTGTGGTGATGCTGATGTGACAGCGGTTGATGTGTCTGAAAATGCACTAAAAACAGCAAAAAAGAACAGTGAAAATAATGAAGCATATGTGAAGTTCATACTCAGTAACCTGTTTGAAAACATTGATGGTAAATATGACGTTATAGTTTCGAATCCGCCGTATATCCCGACAAAGGTAATAGAAGGACTTATGCCGGAAGTGCGTGATTATGAACCGATGTTAGCACTTGACGGAGAAAAGGACGGACTGCTTTTTTATGAAAAAATTACAGAGCAGGCATGTATGCATCTGAAACACGGCGGATATATTTTATATGAGATCGGATGCGAGCAGGCACAGGCTGTATCAGATATTTTAGCTGAAAACAGTTATAGAGACATTAAGGTATATAAGGATCTTGCAGGTCTTGACAGAGTTGTCACGGCAGGATTTGAGTAAGAATAGAAATAAACACAACATCAGAATGGAGAAATAGAAATGTTTGATAAATTAGATGATTTACTTATTAAATATGATGAGCTTACCATGAATCTGAATGATCCACAGGTAATAAATGATAATCAGCGTTTTCGCAAGATGATGAAGGAACAGAGTGACCTTACACCTATAGTGGAGACTTATAAGGCATATAAAGAGAGCAAACAGGCTATAGAGGATTCTTTAGCAATCCTTGAGGAAGAATCTGATGAGGAAATGAAGGAGCTTGCCAAAGAAGAATTAAACAGTGCAAAGGCTGATGTAGAGAGACTTGAGGGAGAATTGAAAATATTGCTTCTTCCGAAAGACCCTAATGATGACAAAAACGTTATCGTAGAAATCAGAGCCGGAGCCGGTGGAGACGAGGCTGCTTTATTTGCGGCAGAAATATACAGAATGTACGTTCATTACGCTGAATCACAGAATTGGAAAGTGGAGACGCTTGAAGTGGAAGAAATAGGAATCGGCGGAATGAAATCTGTAAACTTTATGATTACAGGTAAAGGTGCATATTCAAAAATGAAATACGAGTCAGGAGTACATCGTGTACAGCGTGTACCGGAGACCGAATCAGGCGGACGTATACATACTTCAACTATCACTGTTGCAGTTATGCCGGAGGCAGAGGAAGTAGACGTGCAGATAGATGAAAAAGATATAAGAATAGATGTCATGAGAGCATCAGGAAACGGTGGACAGTGTGTCAATACAACAGACTCTGCCGTAAGACTTACACATTTCCCGACAGGAATAGTTATCTACAGCCAGACAGAGAAATCACAGCTTCAGAACAAAGCCAAAGCTTTCGCACTCTTAAGAGCAAAACTGTATGATATAGAGTTGCAGAAACAGCAGGATGCAGAGTCGGCAGAGCGTAGAAGCCAGATAGGTACAGGTGACCGTTCGGAGAAGATAAGAACATATAACTTCCCACAGGGACGTGTTACAGACCACAGAATAGGATTGACACTGTATAAGCTTGATAAAATAATGAATGGAGATATTCAGGAGATAATAGATGCATGTATAGCTGCTGACCAGGCGAAGAAGTTAAGCCGTATGAATGAAGAGGGCTAGACACGGGAATCTTTTATATCTTGAAAATGCAGGTGGATATAGTAATAATATTTTAAAGGAGACAGTCTTTGGCGTATGCCGGAGGCTGTTTTTAAATATGAAGTTTGTAATTATTACATAAAAAAGTGCAAATGCACATAAATTAGTAATGTATATTGAAGCGAAAATGGTTCGATGGTAAAATAACATTACTAAAATTCGTGAAATACACAAAAATAAGGAGTGGTATTATGGAAATTAAGAGAGTTATAGTGAATGGAACGAAAAAGCCTTGGAGAAATGAGGAAGGTTTTGTGATTATGGGCATGAAATATTTTCTGCTCAATGAGGATAGTTTGGAGTTTTAGTATGGAAGGAGATAATATATTCCGATGTAGAAATATGGATATAAAGGGATGGTGAAATGATGAAAAATAAATTTCCTAAGAAATTAACACTTATTATACCGATTATAATTGTAATCATAATCGCAATGGGATTATTCTATTTTTCTCATTCAACATGTTGGAAATACAATGACTGGTGGATAGTAGGAAATGATATAGATTCAGTCAGTAAAAAGTATGGAGAATTTGACATTAATCTGAAATATCGAAAAGCGTATTATATTGGAAAAGATAATTCTATCATTATGCCCTCACGTTTAGAACAATATTATTGGATTGAAATTGATGATAATGGAATGGTTACGAACGTATATAAAGCCGGTCCGATAGGTGGGTGACATATTTAATATAGGTTTTGGAATGATTCAACTATGCTTATAGTAATGAAACGTCTTGTTAAGCAGTGACAGTTTATGACTTTTTCTATGTATAAAGGAGTAAATGGGAAGGAGAGGTAAATATATGTGCAGTACAAAACGAAATTATAAACCACGAATTAAGAGCAGGACAGTAACTCTTGGGGAAATTTTATCCGGTGGGGAATATGTTATTCCGATATATCAACGACCGTATGAATGGAAAGAAGCACAGATAGATAAAGTGTTTGAACAGATTTGTAATATATGTGATTATGAAGAAAATGCAGGAAAAGAAGAAGTGTTTTTTGGCTAGTTGCAATTTAATATTAATGATAATAAAGAGATAGAGATAATAGATGGACAGCAGAGAATTACCACTTTCTTATTAATAATTCAGGCACTTATACATGGCGAGAAAGGTTTGGAATTTGATGATGAGAAAAAGAAAATCATAATAGGTAAGTGCAGTATTAAAT
>ERZ1034998.356-NODE-356-length-30635-cov-19.148463_pt1 | contig 30635 bp, 16 predicted proteins | sample MGYA00520621_ERZ1034998 | MGnify/ENA primary metagenome ERZ1034998 (study PRJEB33766, sample SAMN09781748) | gut metagenome | biome: gut microbiome | host: Homo sapiens | place: Madagascar | study: EMG produced TPA metagenomics assembly of the PRJNA485056 data... | reverse complement strand
CGTATGTTTACTTCTTTGTCGGTAAAAAAAGTGAGGCCATTTTATGTTCAGAATATGCAGATGAGATCCGCACAAAATTAGGCATATTCGTACCCTCAGGGATAGCTTCCTTTAAGGACATCTTTGCATTGCTGATGGAAGCCGGCACATCAAGACAGTTCACATTGGTAATAGATGAGTTCCAAAATTTCATGGACGTCAACGACTCAGTATATAGCGACATTCAGAACTTCTGGGATAAATATCGTCTGAAAAGCCATATAAATATGATAGTGTGCGGCTCTGTGTATTCACTTATGGAAGAACTCTTCAAAAACAGAAAAGAGCCTCTCTATGGACGATGCGACCATACTATCCGATTGGAGCCGTTCAGTCCTGAAGTGATGAAAGAGATTATTCATGACCATTATCCTGGATATTCAAATGACGATTTGCTTGCGCTATATACCTATACAGGAGGGGTTCCTAAATATATAGAGTTACTTGTAGATGCGGAAGCACTATCCAAGGAGAGCATTATAAATTACATTGCAAAACAAGATTCTCCATTTATAGAAGAAGGCAGAAAACTGTTGACTCAAGAATTCGGCAAAAAATACGCAACCTACTTTTCAATACTGCAAGCAATCTCTGAAGGATATAATACTCAGGCAGAAATAAGCGATTACCTGGGCTCCAAAAGCATTGGAGGACAATTACTGAAATTAGAGGAAACATACAATCTCATCCGGAAAAACCGTCCAATGTGGGCAGGTTCCAAGACCCAGACCGTGAAATACGAGATTGGAGATATATTCCTGCGATTCTGGTTCAGATACATTGAAAAGAACCAGCAGTTGATAGAGATCAACCAGTATCCCCTTTTACGTAAGATAATCTCATCGGACTACGAAACCTATTCCGGGGATATTCTCGAAAGATACTTCAGAGCCAAACTGATAGAAAGCATGAAATACAGGGCAATAGGAAATTGGTGGGACTCAAAGGGGTACACCGATAAAAACGGTAATCGCCAACAATGCGAGATAGACATCATCGCAATACATATCGACGATAAGGAGGCTGATATCTTCGAGGTCAAGCGAAATGCAGACAAATTCCGGAGCAATCTTCTCCAAGAAAAAATATCTCATCTCAAAGAGAAAGAGAAGCGCATACGCAAATACATTCTGCACTTCGCTTGCCTATCGATCGAAGATATGTGATCAGGAAAACATACCATCAGAACTTCAGTGTGATGATGATCGGGGAGTGGTCGGACGGATGGCAGAAATTGCTCAGGCGACGAGGGTCGCGTGTCAATGTCGCGAAACCGTCGTAAATGAATTCTGCGGAACGTACTCTCTTGAAGAGCGGACCGGTCATGTAAACGAAATCGATCCGCTTGCCGGAGAGCGTACTCTTCTGGAACTCACCGGGATGCAGACGCTCAACGATATCGATGTAAGGAGTGTGTCCACGCACATAGTCATGCACCAGAAAAGCCTTGTCATCTTCGGCCAAGCCATAAATCTGATTGTCCACACGAGAGCGCGCATTGAAATCACCAAGCATCATCCAGTACTGGGAAGCAGCCTCCGGAACCGTGCCGATTGTCTGCTCACAGATATACTGCATCTCCTTCGCACGGAACACGTCTCCTTCCTGATTCTTGATGCTCTCCGCCTGGTTCACAGCCTTATACGCATATTTCTGCGGCCAAGTATGCAGCGTGACGATGTTCATCGTCTTGCCACCGACTTCCACCTGCGCCCAGCCGGCACCATGCACCACCACGATATCGTCACCATTACCGTTTACCCTCTTGACAATCCGAATCGGATACTTGGAAGTGATCACCTGAGGGAAAGTATCACGCTTTCCGCAGACGAGCACATACTGATGTCCATACCGCCTTGCCAGGAAATCCCAGTTCCACGGAAGATAGAATTCGTCGTACTCCGTCATCTTGTCGGCAGTGCCGGTACGATAACGTGATTCAGCCTCGCACCAGACGCAGATGTCAGGTTTCTGCTCCTTCACGAATTCCACGAAATTGTCATAGTTGTTCCCCTGGTCGGACCACATTCCGTTCTGGATGTTCCAGTAGAGAACTTTCAGGTCCCGCCCTGAAGCCGGAAGCGCCAGCATCAGAACGAGAACTGAAAAAATAAAGGTCAATGATTTTCTTTTCATTTCATATCAGTAACTACATACGGCGTATCGAGCGCATATCTCGCCGCCTGGAGCGCAATCGGAGCATTGGCATCCGTCACAGGCGTAGTATATGAGCCGTCGCTCGTATCGGAAACATTATATCTGTAAGCATTGCCATCCAGCTTCACATTGTCGAAAGACGGAGAAATCAGTTTCTCGAACATCATGCAGGCAGCGGCATAGCGGCTGATGCCATAATCCATGTGATAGCCGTCACGAGTCAGGCACATGGAGTTGTTCAGCGAAGAAGTCCTCAGATTCTGCAGACAAGTACCCGTGGCGATGACATCCTTGAACGGAACATCCGCCATGAGTTTCTTCGTCATGGAGACGATGACATTGTACATTTCTTCTGTGGTGGAGAAATTCTTCTGTCCGCGATCAGCCGTGGCAATCTTGTTCAAATTGTGATATGCCTGCGACATTATGAAGTAGAAATCCGGCGTCTTCTCCGGGCAATCCGCCTTCACCTTGTCCACAAGTCCCTGGACAGCAGCCTTCTGGCTCGCAGTCCAATCCCATGCCACCGCACGTCCGGTGTGCTCCTGGATCGTCACGATATCCCACTTGTCGCTCGAAACAATCTCATGCAGGCTATGACCTGTGACATCCGTCCACGTAGTCGCACCGTTCTCGCATCTGTAGCAATGATAATCTACGGAAGTCGTGTAACCGTTCGTGTACTCGAAAATGCGACGGCCGCCGTAATACATGTGATAAAGCTTGATGTCCTTGATGCCGGCAGCGGCAAGCAATCCCGGAAGATGCTCCACGGCATCCTTGGTAAAGCTGTTGCCGATGAAGAGAATCTTCAGTTTCGCATTGGACTCGGCAGGCAGCTCAGGATCTTTCGTACCGATAAGGTAGGTTATGTCTGTCAATGTCGATTTTTTCGCACCCTGTTTGCCGAGATAATTCTCCTTGGCTTCATCAGTGTACTCGTCATCGACACCTTCGCCGCCATTGTAAGTTCCTACAGTACCTCCGGCAACGCAACTGCTCCAGGAAGCTTCACCATTGTTATAGCCCCAGAAAAGACCGCGATACTGACTGTCAGTCTGCACCTTGCCATAGTTCGCGCAACGGCTGAACTCGCAGTTGTTCGCAAGATTGGCAATGCCGCCGGTCCTGGCGCTTGAAGTGGAAATGATGTCGCCATAGTTGATACAGCCGGTAAGCGAAGATACATTGGCCACATTGCAGACAATATTGGCAATACGTCCCTTGTCCGGTCCCGGACAGGTATTGAACTGATTTCCCCGGTTCACGCAGTTCACCAGTTTGGTCCTGCGGTTGGCAGCTGCGCAAATACCTGCTGTACGGCAAGTTGCGGATGTCATGTTACCAGCATTGGTGCAGTCGGAGACCGTAATGAAATGCGGTGTATCGACTGTCGCCGTACCGAATCCGAGAATGCCGGCGATATGGAAAGCAGCAGCTCCGCCCTGATTATTGCCATCCGAATTTTCCGCTACGATTTCGCCGAAATTGTCCACACTGTCGATGATGATGTCCTGGTTCTCTGTAAAGGCGTAACCTATCAGCGACATGAACTGTGCCTTGTTATTGACGCCTGTCTTGCTGCGGAATGTCATCGGCGCATAGCTGTGCACGTCGCGGACAGTACCGTCGTAAACCAGTCCGGCAATCACGCCATGTGAAGTCTCTATACCCGGAGCCTCCACCAGAAGCGAACAGGTGGATTCGAAAGTGAAGTTCTCCACCACTGCGCCCGGTCCGATGACACCGAACAATCCGAACACACCGCCTTTCGCAGCTACAGTGCTGTGCATCTTGAAGTTGCGGATCTTGTAACCCTGTCCGTTGAACTTCCCGGTAAACATCGGTCCGGTGACTGTAAGTTTATTGCTTGCGTTTACGAACGTCGCGTTCCCGATAGGAGTCCAATCCTTGACGGATGACATGTCGATGTCATTGAGCAGGTTGATTCCGCCTGCCTCATCCTGCCACTTTTCCAGGGATTCACCGGCATTGACAGCGGCAGCGAAATCCATGAAGTCCTGCGCGGACGCGATACCCTTAGTCAGGACCTCACCAGCGAAGACATTGCCGGTAGTTACGGCCGGCTGGGTCTTGGCTGTGAAGAAAATATGATCGGAGAAATTCTCGGCCGTAATGGCAACGACATTGCTTTCATCAGAATAAGGACCGATCTTGCCGCCGACCTTATTGTTCGTAACGTTGCAGGTCTTGTTGTTCGTGTTGGCTACGATTATGGCAATGAACTTCTTCAGCGGATCGGCAGCATTGAAAATGTCGGAACGTACCGTTCCATAGTTTTCGCAGCCATCCACCACGCAAGACTTGTCATTGGTCTGGCCGACAATGCCGGCAGCATAGCCCTGAGTGGTATTACCGGCTACGGCAAATGTCACATTACCCTTGTTCACGCAGTTGATTGCGGAAGTCTGGATGTTCAATGCTGACACGATACCTGCCACACGGGTGTTGGATGCCTTCGTGTCGGTATTGGTAATCTCACCATAGTTCTTGCAGCCCTCCACGGTCGCGTTCTTGTTCAATGTCGCCACGACTCCCGCATTACGGGAAGCCTGCACATTCATTGCACCGTAGTTGTCGCAAGACTTGACCATTGCCCGCAGAGTGGTAGATGCTGATTCAGCGAAGCCGACGACTCCTCCGATGGAGAATGCCGTGCCGCCGTTCTTGCTGTTGGTCGTGTTGACTGACTTGAACGTACCGAAATTGGTACAGTTCACAACTTGAGCCACGATTTCGCCTGCCGAATAGACGGACCCGGCCACGCCGCCGAACCTCTGGCCGATATTTTCCGCACCGCCCGAAATGTCGAACGAAGCCAGTGATGAGCAATGGTCTATGGTGGAGTTCACCACAGCGCCTGCCACAGCTCCGCCGCAAGTCATTGTCGCAGAAGAAGATGTAAGAGTAGAGCCCTCGCCGATGTTCACATCTTTCACGGTAGCGCCGGAAATGACGCCGAACAGACCGCATGTCGTTCTTGCAGGGGCATCAGCAGGCACGACCATCTTCAATCCCTTGATAGTGTGGTTCTTGCCATAGAATGTACCCTTGAATGCAGCACCGCTTACCGCCGTGCCTGAGAAAGTTCCGTTTCCTATAGGAGTCCAGTTGCTTACGGATGACATGTCGATGTCCTTCTCCAGGTAAACATCCATGCTTTCCGTACCATCCTGAGCATTAACACCCTTGGCGAAGTTCATGAGGTCTTCCGCCGTATTTATGAGAATCTTGGTCTCTTTGGCCTTGTCGAAGAAAACCGGACGCAGCACAGTCACCTTGTCCAGGTCGGTCGCCATCAGAATGAGATGTCCCGACTCGAAAGTGCTTCCGAATGACACGGACACTTCCTTCGCCGTCTTGTCCAGAGACGCCGTCACGGATTTCGCTTCCGCAATCGCCACAATCGCGCCTTCAGCCTTGCTTCCGGTGACGTCATACCCGATTTTGAGGACCTGCCCGAGATTCGAAATCGTCAGGTTCAATGCTGATGACACGCTGAGGTTCAATGAGTTCTGCACAGGAATCGTGAGCGCTGTCCCATTTCCGAGAGTAACCGAAAGATTACCGTCGGCATCCGTGGCAATGCTCTTGAATATGGCAGTGTTTCCGTCTTTGGCCTCAACGGGTACGCCATTTTCATTGAGAATGCGTTCCCCGTCCACAGTCCAGAAACCCTGCTCATCCACTGAAATGACAGGTGTCTTTCCAGCTGCCGGCACAGGCTTGCCGTCCACGGTGATGTCCTTGGTTTCGCCACCCGTGGTGACAGTCCAGTAATACAATCCGTTCTCATCCTTGCGGACACCTATTACAGGGACATTGATCATCTGGTCCATGGCCGCGATTACCATGGTCTTGCTCTCATTCTTGCTGTCAAGATATGTCAGCACGTAGCTTCCGTCACTGTTCTTCTCGACGGAAGTCACGACATTGCCGGAGGTGAGAAGTCCGAGAGACTCCACCTGACTGTTCGCCTCATCAATCCTTGACTGAAGAGCCTCGATCCTTTCTTTCACGGCATCCAGCCTGCTGTCCAATCCGCTCTCGTCGAACGAACATGAGACAGCGCAGACTGCCATGATGAAGGTAAGCAATATGTATGTTATACGTTTCATTGTATTCAAATTATTGGTTGTCAGCAGCATTGAAATACTTGGAGTTCTGGTATCCGTAAGCATTGTAGATGGTAGCGTCCGGTGCCTGTTCAGGCTTGTCCTTGTATTCAGCCCATTCGCCTACCTTTCCGCCACGTGTGCAGCCGGTAATCTTTATGTTGCAGTAACCTGCTGCCCAGCCCGGACCGTCTCCGCCGCTGTGGTCTTCATTCTGCGGGGTTATCTTGCTGAGGATGATACCGGTATTGGCACATCCTGCTATGATGCCGCCCTTGAAATGTCCCACGAATCCGCCTGCACGGCATCCCGTATGCGAGAAGATGTTTCCGTTGTTCGTGCAGGATTCCACTGAGACGTTCGCAGCCTCTGAACCGCCGATGATGCCGCCCATTCTCTTGGCATTGGAATAACCTTCATGGTCGAGATAGTTGTCTTCGAGCAGTCCGTTGTTGACGCACTTGCTGACAGTCACCTTGTTGCCGGCCTTTTCCGATCCGTAGATTGACGCAAGGATACCGCCGCCACGTCCGTTAGGACCGGTGACATGGGCATTGTTCGTACAGTTGATGAACTGGCTGCCGGTGCCTTGCTTCACATAGGCCATGATACCTGCCACCTGCAGTCCCGTTCCGCCAGCCTGCGCATTGGCGACTTTGGACTTGACGAGGATATCGCCATTGTTCACCACCGCATCGTCCTTGGTCTTGCCGCCGACGGTGACATTGAAACCGCTGCCGACGATTCCGGCGAGGCTGGTCGGCATCGCCTGAGGGCATTCGCCTTCGAGGATGATGCTGACATTGTTCGTCACGTTCGCGATGGTCGTGTTCTCCGCATATCCGACGACGCCGGCGACTGAAGGAGTGATGTCAGGGGTTCCGGTCAATGTGATGGCATCGCCCTTGGCTCCGATGACGAGGTTGCTGATCTTGGCACCGTCGGCAGCTCCGAAGAGACCATAAACATTGTTCTTGCTCATGTCGCAAGTCCAGCTTATTCCGGTGATACTGTGGCCTTTGCCGTTAAATTTTCCCGTGAACGCATTGCTGAATTCATATGTAGGAGCACCCGAGCCGACGCCTGTCGCGCTTCCGATCGGTGTCCACTCGATACCTGTCAGGTCAATGTCAGCGAGCAGGCAGACTTCTCCGTCTGCATTCTCCCAGCGGGATGTGGATGCGCCGGCATTGACGCTTCTGACGAATTCCATGAAGGTGCCGACATCAGTGATTCCCTTGTCCTCCGACGGGGTGTCGCCACCGCCGCCTCCGAGCACTACAGGAGACTGCTTCACCACGATGGCTGTAGATACGTCGTACAGGCTGTTTTTCAATATGATACGGCCCTCGCGCGGAGTATTGGTCTTGCTCTCGAAATACTCTGCCACGAAATTGAATTCCGATGTGGTCAATGCCTTGGTTCCCACGACTTTGAGCCATGTAGCGCTTTCCGCTGCCACTGACGGTTCCACGTCGATGTTGTGGGAAACCCTGATGGTGAACGGCGTCATGTCGCCTCCGAGGTTGATGACCGGCTCGCCCATCGGGGTAATCAGTTCATTGTCCTTGATATAGCTTTCGAAATCAATGACGGTCTTGCCGTATGTGAAGAACAGCGGCTTATAGACCACCTCGTCCCCTGCCGTTACCATGATGACGGTATTGCCTTCTTCGGCGCCGCTTTCCATGGTCACGGAGATTCTTTTCAGGCTTTCGCTGACCTCCACATTCACATTATAGGCTGTAAGATAGTCCACCACAGCGTCTTTCGCGAGTGTTCCGGTCAGGGTGTAGTTCACCGTCACGGCAGTACCGTAATCCTCTATGGCGAGGAATGACGGTGTAGAGAACGTAATACCGAGGGCTTCCCTGTATGTGACCGAGAAGCTGCTTCCGTCGGTCAATGTGAACACTGCCAGACCTGTCTCAGCATCGATTTCCACGGATTTGAACAGGCTGTTCGTGGTGTCGCTCGCCAGCACGCCCGTGCTCTTGCCGTTCACTGTCCAGACACCGTTCTTGTCAATGCCGATTTCAGGCACTGATGTAGCGACCGGCATCTTGTTGCCGTCTTTTCCGAGAATCCACTCCCATGAAGCGCCATTGTCCTTGGTAAGACGCCAATACATTGTCCCGTCTTCTTCCGCGACTCCTATCATCGGGGCCTTGCTCAGGTCAGAAGCCTTGGCCAGCGTGACGGTCTTCTTCTCGCCGCCGGCTGTCTTGTAGGTGATTACGTAGTTCCCCTTCTCGTCGGTTCCCACACGTGAAATCAAATTGCCTGAAGTGAAATCCGAGACAGACTTGAGCTGTGCCTCCAGATTTCCCGCCTTCTGTTCCAATGCAGCGATCTGCTGTTCAAGCTCCGTTATGCTGCCTTCGATTTCTGAAGAATCATAAGAGCAAGAGCCTAAAGCGGCAACCGCCAGGAACATTGACAATATTATATTTATCTTTTTCATATCGTCCTATTACTTAATACGTACATACATGTAGTCCATACAGCTGCGTTCGCCCTTCTTGTCACTCGGACGGCTCACGAGGCCGGACATGCCGTCTTTCTTTGCCCACATTGCAGAGGAGCCGCCGCCGTCGAAACGGGTTGCGTTCCAGGCTCCGAGACGCAGGGAAATATCGGTGACTTCTTCAGCATTGACGCCTATGGAGAAGCCTTCCTGCCTGCCGTCGATTTCGACGAGCATGATCCGGGATCCGCTCCTGTCCACGCAAGCGAAGGTCATCGGGTCGGACAATGTCCTGAAAGTATGGTTTGCAGGCACCGTGTTGAGGGTATTCTGTCCGTCCGTAACGAACTGCCACATGGTGGAGTTCTGTGTGAAGATAGGTTTCACCTCGCCGTTCACTGCCATTTCTGCGCAGAGCTGGATTTCATCACCCACCTTTACCGCCATGGAGATTTCCTCGGCAGTATCTCCGGTAATCTGGATGCCTACCTCCTTCTTGTCAGTAAGATACGGAGCCTCTTCCAGAGCCGTGGTCCTGCCGTCAGCCATCGCCGTAACGGTAGCCTTGAACCAGCCGTCGTTAACCGTCATGTTGGCTGCAATATACTTGGCTGTAACATACAGAGCCTTGGCGCTCAGCTTGTTGACCAAGTCAGGACGTTCCGCATGAGGGGTTTTCACGTACTTGGATGTGTAGAGATTTATCGGATAAGACTTCATCTGGGAAGCATTGTTCCCGCGGACGAGTGTATCATTGACAGAATAGAACTTGTACTCCTTGTCGGCGATTTTGATCTTGCCGGAGAACACTTTCTTTCCGCAGGACGCGGTGTTGTCCTTGAAGATGGTGAATGCCCAGGCGTGGTTGCCGAGGTTGCTCGCGACCGCAGGGTTGTTCATATAGACGAGCTCGCCGTTTTCGATGTGCGGACCTCTGGTGAAGCCATCGTTGGAATCGAAGAACCCGGTATTGATACCGGCGATAACATCCTCACCTTCAGCGGTCTTGCGCGCGCAAAGCTGCGACAGCGTCTCGCGGAGGTTGAAACCGTTGTTGCCGTTCTTGTTACCGTTCGGATTCGGGACAATGTCGTCCGCATAAGACGTGGTGACTTCGATGGCAGGGTTCGTGAGGTCGATCTCCAGCACGTGCATTTTCCTGGCGATCTTCTTGAACTCCATGCTGTAATAGTTGCAGCCCGGGGCCAGAAGTTTCTCCTCGACTGTGCTCCAGAGATCGTTCTCTGTCTCTACCGAGAATGTCCCGCGCAGGTAAATGGTGCGTGCAGCCATGCGGCCGTCCTCGCCTGCGGCAATGATCGTAAAACGTGCCTTGCGAAGGTCGTCCGGAACCGCAATTTTCACCTTTTCAGCTTTCTGGTCAATGCTGACCTCGACTCCTTCTGCTCTGGTTGCCCTTACGGAAGCCTTCTCCGCTGCCTTTCCGGTCAGTTTGTATGTAAGTTCCAGGCTCTTCACTCCGTCCGCAACCTTAATCTCGCCTTTCACCGGAGAACCTTCGTAATAAACTGTAAGTGAGAAGCTTTCGCTCGTCTCCACTGTAACTGTAGAGCCGTCTGTCAATATAAGAGTGATGGTGCCGTCATCGTTTTTCGCAACGCCGGTGAGCAATGAAGCCTTCTTTCCTTCTGATTTTATCTTCTCTCCCTTGCTGTCAAGGATATAGCTGCCATTGACCATCCAGTATCCTTCCTTGTCAGTGGTGAATGACGGCTCGCGTCCCGAAACAGGAATCTTGGCTCCGTCCTTGTCAGTAAGGATTGTGGTCTTTCCCTTGACGGTAATGGTCCAGTAGAGCACCCCGTTCTCTTCCTTCGTGCCGATGATATCCGCATCAGAGAGGTCGTCTTTCGAGGCGATGGATGCCGTGGCGGTCCTGCCGTCTGCAGTAGTATAGGTAATGGTGATGCCGCCAGACGGATTTTCCTTGATGTCCGTGATGACTCCTCCGGTCTTGGCAGCGGTGAGGAGAGCTACCTGGCCCTCCAGCTGCGTCAGAGAAGCGGAAAGTTCCGCCAGCTGCTTCTGTGCCTCATCCACCTTTTTCCAAAGGGCGGAATCGTCGTACTCGCTGCAGCCCATTACCAGAGCTGCGGCAAATACTGATAATAATATTCTAGAACTTTTCATGTTGTCAGTGTCTGTTAATAACCAGGATTCTGTGTCAATACGCTCTCTCCCGTCGCCTCGTCCTTAGGGTATATCTGTATCTGTTTCACAGGAATAGGATAGAGATAGTCTTTCTCCTCCCACTTGTAAGTCTGGTCCTTGAACTGGATGAGATATCCGCTCGTGCCTTCTGAAAGAGTGTTCTCCTTGCCCTCGGATACGTCCAATGTGTTCTCACAGTCCGTAGATGGCTTGCTGCCGGTGTATATGCAGAGGTCAGGAGTACCGTCATTGTTCATGTCATATTCGCCGAGTCCAGGGAACCAGCAGCCGATGAAGCCAGGTCCCAATGTGTTGGAAGCCGGACAGAGCTGCTGACCTTCGTGCCAGCGCAACATATCCCAGAGGCGGAAGCCTTCATTCACCAGTTCCACAGTGCGCTCACGCCTGATTTCGAGGATAAGACCCTTGTCCGGTCCGTCCAGATGCTTGTCGGTGTAGTATGAGCTGAGGAATGCGTCAGGAGTGCAGTTAGCCTTCGTCACGTCAAGGGCAGGCATGCCTACGCGGGCGCGTATGACATTGACAGTCTGGTCAATGACGGTCTGGTCGGCTTCTCCGAGTTCGGCCTTGGCTTCGGCGTAGTTCAGGAGGACCTCGCCATATCTGAATATGGCATAGTCGGTAGTCGATGTGCCCGCGCCGTCATGAGTATCATCAGAGAAGTACTTGATAGGCCTGTAGCCGCTTCTGTCATAGTCCTTGCAGCTCGGATAATATTTGGTGGAAGCATCCGTGCCCACGGCCACATAGTCAGGAGCCGCGATGGTCTGAGCCATACGGGGGTCACGATTCTTGAACTCCTGGTTATACTGCATCGTCTGCCATCCTTCCTGGCTCTGGAACGGCGTGCCGTCTGCCATAAGATAGTGATATGCAAGCGCTCTGGTGAGGGAGTGCCTCTGGTTCTTGTATTTGAACTGCACTCCGTGGCGGATGTTCATCTCATCGGTATAGAGATACCTTCTGGACAGGATCGTCTCACTGGTCTCGGCATCTTCCAGCACGAAGAAGTCCCTGTAAGGCTGGCCCTTGACGATGGTCTCGCCCTTGTACATCTTGTATTTTCCGTAGTCAATGACGGCCTTCGCGGCGTCTGCCGACTGACGGAGGAAATATTCTGATGACAATGTCAGCTGCGTGCCGTCGTCCTTCGTGTAGGTCTCGTCCGGAACGTCATGGTATTTTCTCCATGTTCCTTCGAAGAGGGCTACGCGGGATTTGAATGCGTATGCAGCATATTTGTTTATCCTGTAAACGCCTTCCGTCCATGTAACAGGCAGTCCGTCAATGGCTTTGTCCAGGTCTTCCATGACCTTCTGCATCACGAAGCCCCTGCTGTCCCTTGCGCGGTAAAGCGAAGCCTTGTCGGAATCTGAAATCACATGGTCATACCACGGAATATCTCCGTATTTGCGCACTTTTTCGTAGTAGAACATTGCCCTGAAGAAATAGGCGACGCCGTCGTATTTCTTGCGGATGTCCTCGCTCGTGCAGTTCACCGAATGTTCGAGATAGTAGTTCAATGCCCTCAGGTTGGACCATGTGCTTGAACTCCAAGTTTCGTTTTCAGCGGAGCGGTTGCCCATCTGCAAGCTGCTCAGGGCGACATGGTATTCGAGGTCATTGTCCTGAAGTGCGCCGTCGGTCGTGTTGTCCGGGGAAGGCAGCATCGTGTAGAAGCCGTTAGTGGCCAGTTCGAGCTCTTTCTCGCTGGTGTAGAACGTCTCCGGAGAGAGGCTCGTTTCAGGGAATTTGTCCAGAAAGCCCTCGCATGACGAGAACGCGAGCACTGACAGCCCTGAAATAAAAACAGCATATATCTTTTTCATGTTCATTCTCTGTTTTAGAAGGTTATGTCAATTCCGAGAGATACGGTCCTTGAGAATGGATAGATACAGTCATCACTCTGGTTGGAAGATGCCGTAGCCACCTCAGGGTCGATGTATTTGGAGTGTCTCTTCATTGGAGACCAGTACCAGAGGTTTTCTCCGGTAGCATAGATGCGGATTTTCTCCACAGCCTTGTTCTGCTTGATAGGAATGGTATATCCCAGTGTTATGTTCTTCAAGCGAATATATGCGGCGTTCTGCAGATATCTGTCCGTATTCACGCCAAGTACGGAGCCTGAATATGTGGAATAACCACGTCTTCTAGGGAAATATGCGTTTCTGCGGTCCTCAGTCCACGTTTTCGATTCGAAGTCCGTCGGCACGAACGAGGATGCAGGGAAGCCGTAGAGGCTCCAGAAATATGAGCAGGTCTTAGGAGGCATCCAGTCGCAGTGTCCTATTCCCTGGAAGAATACCGAAAGGTTGAAACCATACCAGTCAATGTCTCCTCTGAATGAATAGGTGTATCGCGGAAGGCTGTTTCCGATGATGTAGCGGTCTCCCGGTTTGCCCACTGTGTTTTCATCCGTATTGATGACACCGTCACCGTTTCTGTCCACGAACTTGACATCGCCGGCCTTCAGTTTGGCAAGCGCAGCCACGCCGCAGGAATAGACGGAGTTGTTGACCGCCCTGTCATTGATCCTGGCCTGATACTCAGCGGCTTCCGCATCCGTCTTGAACAGTCCTTCCACCTGGTATCCCCAGATTTCTCCGAGTCTCTTGCCCACATAGTGCTGGCTGAGGGACTTGGTAGGGTTGTCGAATTTCGTGATGGTAGTCACGTAGTCGCCGAGGGAACCGGAAACCGAGTAATAGAACGGACGGCCCGCCAGTTTCACCTGATCTTTCCAGGTCAATGTTATTTCATATCCCTTGGTCCGGAGGTCCGCTCCATTGATTTTCGGAGAGCTGGTTCCGAATACTGCCGGAAGTTCCTGCGAAGAGGTAAGCATGTCCTTGGTGTCCCTGATATAGAAATCGGCACTGGCTGTCAACCTGTTGCTGAGGAATCCGAGGTCAAATCCCAGGTTATAGGTAATGACCGTTTCCCATGTGAGGCCTTCAGTGATGGCACCAGGCGTGCTGACCTTGCCGGCAAGATTGGTGCTGTCGAAGGTATAGTTCATCATTGACGTGGACAATGTGCTGATATACGAGTAGTTGCTTACCTGTTGGTTGCCGAGGGAACCGTAGGAGACACGGATCTTGGCATTGTCCCACCAGCTTTTCAGGTTGCCCCAGAATTTTTCTTCGGAGATACGCCAGCCGGCTGACGCGGACGGGTAGAATGCCCATCTGTTTCCTCTTGCGAAACGGGAAGAACCGTCCTGCCTGCCGGAAATCTCGAACAAATATTTGCCCGCATAGTCATAGTTCACTCTGGCGAAGAAGCCCAATGTCCTGTAAGCGGTGTTGCTTTCGTCGGCTCTCTCGATGGTGCCCTGCGCCATGTTGATGAATGCAAGCTTGTCGGAGATGGAGCCTTTCTGGCGGATGGTCGATGTGGATGACCTGTAGTCCTGAAGCTGCGCTCCGGCCACTGCCGTGAAATTATGTTTACCCCATGACTTGTTCACATTGAGATAAGCATTGGCGACATGCCCGTTGAGGTAGGAACGGCCCTCCTGATAGAAGTCATAGACGGAGCCGTTGGTCATTTCCGTAATCTTCTTCATGTTCTTGTCCCAGGTGTTGGCGGTAGGATAAGAACGGTAGCTGTTCAGGTTGTCACGTCTTCTGTAAGTGTAATCTGCGGTGATATTTAGCCACTTGGTGAGGTCGAACACGAGTCTGTTGGTGACCACCCAGTAGCCGACCTTTCTGGAGTTCTTGTTCCTGCCGTCCGTGAACACGCCGCCTCGTCCTGATGCGATAGGAGAATCGGCGAACTGGATGCCGTTGGTGTACATTGTGGTAGTGCCGTCAGGGTTTACCGGGACGATGGTCGGACTGATGTTCTGAGTAATGTTCCAGAGAATACCCTCTGACTTCAGGTCCTCGGAGCCGTCCTGCTCCCAGAATCCGCCGTAGTTGTAGGCAGATCCTTCATAGCTTAAGTTTCCGGTGTAGCGGAGCCATGGTTTTACCTTCGCGTTTACCTTCGCGCGGAAAGAATACCCGTTCAGGATATCCTCGCTGGCATTGTTGAATACGCCCTCGCGATAGAGGTAACGGCCGCTGACATAGTAGTTTATCTTGTCATTTCCACCATTGATGGTGACATTGTGTTCTGTTTCCGGCCTTGTTCTCTTGAGCACGTAGCCGTACCAGTCGAAGTTTCCGAGATAGCGGTATTTGCCTTTTTCATTGGTATAGACCCACGGCCTGTCAGGGTTTTCCGTCTTGTCGAACCTGCGGTCGTAGAGCATCTGCATTTCCTCATCGGTGTAATTCCATGCGTTATAGCCCTTTGGCGAGTTCTTGGTAAATTCATTGGAGAGGGTCACATAGTCATAACCGGTAGTCACGAAATCAGTGCGGGTGGTGTTGAATGCCACGCCGCCACGTCCGTTGTAGGTCACTTTCAGGTCTCCTGACTTACCGCTCTTGGTGGTGATGAGAACCACGCCGGCAGATGCTGTAGCGCCATAGATGGCGCAAGACGAAGCATCCTTGAGCACCGACACAGATTCGATGTCATTAGGATTCACTTGTGTCAATGAGGACTCGATACCATCCACAAGAATCAGCGGGCTGCCCGAGTTCAATGACACCTGTCCGCGGATTTTCACATTGTACTGCTTGCCCTCGATAGAACCGCTGCTCATGCTCATGAGGAGTGACGGGTCCGCACCTTGGAGAGCCTGCGCAGCATTGGTTACTGGCCTGTTGTTCAGGTCTTTACCGCTGATGACACCCACCGCTCCGGTGAGGTTCACTTTCTTCTGGACACCGTAGCCGACCACGACTGATTCTTCGAGAAGGTCAATGTCTTCTTCCAGATTTATGACAATGCCGGCGGTCTGGCTGCCGAATCTTGACGAGTAGTCCTTGTAACCCATCATTGACACGACAAATGTGCGTCCCGGAGCGGCCTGGATGGAGAACTGGCCGTCAATATCGGTCATGGCGACATTGTCCTTCTTGCCGTCGAGCATAATCATTGCGCCGGGAACCGGTCCTGACGCGTCCACTACTTTTCCTTTGTATTCGACCTGGCTGACAGCTTTCTGTTCAGCTTTCACAACGAGGATTATTTTTCCGTCAATGCCGGCCTGCATTCCTGTTCCTTCGAGGATTGCAGTCATGGCTTCAAGCACCGGTTTTCCGGATGGCGGAGTAACCTGCCTGTTCACGTCGAGAAGACTCTCGTTGTAAGCTATTGTCATACCCAGCTGATGCTCAATAGCTTCAAACGCCTGCCTGACTGTCATTGGCCCGGACTGGAAATTCACGACCATATTTTGGGCGTGAACCCCGATGACCGGCATAATGGTCAGGAGAAGCGCGATCAGATAATGTTTAATCTGCTTCATAGACTTAGTTATTAATATTTAGTTCAAGTTATGTTTCTTCGTGATGTGGTCGTCCGGACCGGCGTGCCGGACCTACCTTATATATATGCAGCCGTTTTCTATGCTGTACTTCATCCCAGGTACAAGTTTGCATATCGCACCGAGCATCTGCTCCATGGACTCGCCCTGTATGAACTTGGCTGTCAATATCATGCCATCGTACTTTCCGGAGGTTATATAAGTATTTATACCGTATTTGCGCTCAATCGCCTTGACAATCGTATGGATATTCTCTGAGCGGAAACACATGTCGCCGCGTTTCCATGCGGTATCTTCTGCCGAATTGACACGGAGTATGGAGGACTTCCCGGTCTGTCTGTCGTAATCGAGACGTTCGTTCGGAACCATAAGGATACTTTCGCCGCTTCCTTTCAATGTCGCAGAGATGCTGCCTTCGCACAATGTCGCCGAAATGCCGCGTGCCTCCGGATAGGCATTCACATTGAATGTGGTTCCGTGCACTTGGATGGTGAGGTCGGCCGTGTTCACCATAAACGGAAGCGTCTCATTATGAGTCACTTCGAAAATCGCCTCACCGGAAAGGAATACGGTGCGCTCAGTACTGCTGAACTTTTCCGGATAGATCAGCACCGACCCGGCATTGAGCGTAATTCTGGAGTTGTCCGGCAATATTATCTCGCGGGTTTCGCCGTTGTGCGTAGAGACTTCGCAGAGTTTCGGGCTTTCTGCGGCTACCGCCTGCTTGTCCGCGATTCTGTCATTAAGTTTCAATGTAATCCACGGGACGAAAATAAGCATTGCCGCTGCCGAGGCGCAGGTCAATGCGATTCGACGGATTCGCTGACGGAGTCCGATGCGCATAATTGCCGACTGAGCTTTCTCGCGGCGGTCCGCTGAAGACATCACCTTGTCAAAAGCGTCATCCAGTTCTTTTTCCGGCATTGTGTTGCCGAAATGCTTTTCCCACTCGTTGCGGATATCGTTATTGGTCATAGTCTGCTGTTATCAGATGTAGTTGTCAAAACACCGATAAGACAACAAAATGCCAGCTCACACCCAATGGAATTTCAATTTTTTCTGATTTTTTTAATTTTTTGTAACAGCGACACATTTCGCATAATTTTGTTATATCTTTGTGGATGTGAGCGGAGAGCAATCGGACGTATCACCATAATTCAATATAACACAGATGTTTACGGAGATAGAAGAAAGAGTGTTGATGGAACGCACTGCTGCGGGCGACAGAAGCGCGTTCAGGTCTCTTTTCGATGTTTATTATCCTGTGGTCCACGGCTTCATGAGCAGCATTCTGCCGACAAGAGAGGATGCATCTGATGTGGCTCAAGAAGTATTCATCAAGCTCTGGCTCATGCGTGCGGCACTTCCTGACATCACTTCGCTCCGCTTCTACCTCTATCGGATGAGTCTGAACCAGACGATCAACTTCATGAAGAAGGACAGATTCCGCAACAGTTCCGTACTTGCGGACATTCCATATGATCAGATGGTGGAAGAAGTCATTGACATGAAAGACAAGGAAGCTTTCATAGCTTCGGTAGTGGAACGCATGCCTGAGCAGAGGCGCAAAGTATTCGTGATGAGCCGCTTCGAGAACCGGTCCAATGATGAGATCGCGTCAATTCTGAACATCAAGAAGAAAACCGTGGAGAATCACCTGAACCTTGCCCTGAAGGAACTCCGCACCGCTCTCCCCGCCTCCCTTTTCCTGTTCATCGCATTTTTTTAGGATACAAACGATTAGCCATCGAAAAGCAAATTCAGACGCAGCGCGCAAAGTGCTGTTTATCAATAAGATAAGCGTTTTCAGAGTTGCAATATCATCAACTCTGAAAACGCTTAAACTGTTAAGGCAGAGCCTTTTACGCGCTGCACCTAACTACTTATTGTTCAATATCGGTAAACTTTTTTCAGGACTAGACAAAAAACTACTCCAAACCGCGGGCACGGACGAGAGCGTCAGGATCCGGATCGGCGCCACGGAACTCGTGGTAGAGGATCATCGGTTCCTCGCTGCCGCCCTTCTCGAGGAAGAGGCTGCGGAACTTGTGAGCCATTTCCGGATTCCAGAGACCATTGCTCTGCCAGTGCTCGAAAGCATCCTTGTCCAGGACCTCTGCCCAGAGGTAACCGTAGTAGCCGGCACTGTAACCGCCGCCGAAAGTATGGTTGAAATACGTGCTGCGGTAACGTGGGATAATCTCGCCGATGAGCCCCATCTCCTTGCACACCTCATTCTCGAACGCAGTGATATCCAAGCTGTTCCAGTCGGTATCAGGACCAAGTTCATGCCATTTCATATCCAAGATGGAAGCGGCGCAAAGCTCTGTAGTCATGAAGCCCTGGTTGAACTTCAGGGAATTGTTGATCTTGGCAACCAATGAATCAGGAATCACCTCGCCGGTCTTATAGTGGTGAGCATACTCGGCAAGAATCTCAGGCTGGAACGCCCAGTTCTCATTGAACTGCGAGAAAGTCTCCACGAAATCGCGGGTGACATTGGTACCGCTCACGTCCACGTAACGGCATTTCGTGAGCATTCCGTGCAACGCGTGACCGAACTCGTGGAACGCGGTCTGGACCTCGTCGATGGTAAGCATTGTCACAGTATCCTCCGGCTGGCCGAAGTTGCAGACATTGATGACGATAGGACGGATATCCTTGCCGGAAGCATCCACATACTGCTCACGGAAGTTGGACATCCATGCTCCGCCACGTTTGGTGCTGCGCGGAAGGTAGTCAGTAAGGAAGAGACTGAGCTCGGAACCGTCAGCATCCAGGACTCTATATACTTTCACCTCAGGATTATATACAGGAAGGCCCTCAACAGGCACAATCTTGACGCCATAGAGCTTTTCAGCTGCCGCGAACACACCCTTGCGGACATTGTCCAGCTGGAAATACTGCTTGGTCACATTCTCATCGAGGTCATACTGTGCCTTACGCACTTTCTCAGCGTAATACCACCAGTCCCATGGCTGGATCTTCGTACCTGCAGGAAGGATGCCGGCCTCAATGTCCTTATCCATAAACTTCTGCATTTCAATGACTTCCTCCTTGGCCTTCGCCACAGCTTTCGTCATAATCTTGCCGAGGAACGCATCCACAGTCTGGTGGTCATGAGCCATCTTGTCGCTCAAAATCTGGTCAGCGGAACAATCATATCCGAGAAGCTGAGCCTTCTCCGTACGAAGACGCATGATATCCAGAATAACCTGTTTGTTGTCATTGGCATTGTCATGATTGCCGCGGGAAGAATAGGCTTTGAAAGCGGCCTCACGCTTGGCCCTGTCCTCGCAGGTGGTCATGAATACAGGGTAAGACGAAACCGGAATACCGATCTCGGACTTGAAAGCATTGCTCTCCGCGAGAAGGTTGTTGCCGAACTTCTGCTGAAGCACAGCCAGTTCGGAACTGATTTCCTTGAAACGGGCCTGCTCAGCCTCACCGAGAGCCACGCCATTGTCTATAAAGCTGTCATACAGCTTCTTGGTAACGACATACTGCTCGCGGTCGAGAGCTTCAGCATTGTCCAAAACCGCTTTCACGCGGGCGAAGAACCCCGGATTCATGAAGATGTTGTCAGATGCTGCGGTAACAAGAGGAGTCACCTCGTCCATCACCTCCTGCATCTGCGGAGTCGCATCTGACTCGGAAACATTGTAAAGAACCCCGAGAGTCTTTGCAAGCAATTTTCCGGAGAGTTCGTACGCTGCGACGGTGTTTTCGAAAGTCGGAGCCTCAGCATTGGCCACGATGGCATCGACCTCGGCCGCCTGCTGCTTGATACCCTCTTTCACAGCCGGAACATAGTCGCTGACTCTGATCTTGTCGAAAGGAGGATAACCGCCTTCCAACGTCCATTCCTTCATGAAAGGATTGCAATTACAAGCCGACATCATCATAATCGTCGCTCCCAAAATAAATATCTTTTTCATAATGAACTATTTGACTATTTCCACGCCATCAAGGTCAATGAGTGTGAACTGTGCCTGATTTTTATAAGTCGTCAGGATACCTTTCACATTGATTTTCGCGCCACCGAGAATCTTCTGGTCAATCTGAGTATCAGCGAATTTCGAATATCCGCTGGTACGAATCTGAACATCCGCTGAGCCCATCTTGAAATACTGGCTGATGGTATATGCAGACGCATTCTTCGTCAGTTCTTTCTTCAAGTCAGTGACCTTGCGGCCAGTATTGGTCTTTCCCTCATCGAACGCACCGCTGTTCAGATAATTGAGGAAGCCCTGCTTGGACATGGCCCAAGTGGTTACGCCCCAGGACTTGTCAGAGAAGAAGATACGGTTGTCATTGTCGCTCGTATCCTTGTTCGGGTCGATATAGACGAGCAGGAAAATCTTATCTGAGTAAGTAAGGCCGTCGAGTTCCACGTAGCAGCCAACGTTTTCTTCCTTCAAAAGGTCAGCCTCAGCAACCTTCTTGGCCGCTACCGGCGTTCCGATCTCGCCTCTGAATATGTGTGTGTCAATGATATACTGCACTTCGATATAGGATGTTTCGTACTTGGAGTCATTGCTCTCCCAGCCGAGCTGGACCATGCCGTTATATGCGCCGAGAGTAAGACCGCTGCACTTCACATATACCCACTGACCGAGTTTGTAGTCATTGTACAGACCGTTCTTTCCTATCTTCAGCTCGATTCCGCCTGTCTCGTCCTGGATATAAAGACTCTTGTACACATTGCCGGACCTGTCCTCGGAAATCACCTGACCGCCGATAACTATGTCATCACTGATCGTCACAGGAGTTCCCGGAGTAGTGTATAACTTCTTGAGTTCCAGTATCGTAGTGTTCGGGGTCAATGTCACCGGCGTATAGACGTCGGCCTTGCCATAATCCCCGGTGAAGACCGGCTCCCATTCGTCGCAGGAAGCGAGCGCTGCCAGTGAAACAGCCGCAGCTCCGATTATGTTAAATATCTTGTTCATATTAGAATCTGAAATAAATGTTCAACATATAGTTGATTCCGCTCATGTAGAAATACTTGGAATCAAACCTGTAGTAACGCTCCTTGCTCACGGTATTGTCCACGAGACGGGTCTGCTCGTAACCGCCGGTGCGGAGATTCGTAGTATTGAGAATGTTCTTCACCTGAAGAGAGAAGCCGAGCTGGTAGTTTCTCTTGATGTTCCAGGACTTGCCCACACTCGCATTGACAAGAACAGCACCCTTGAACTTCTCCTGAGCGGCCATATACTCGATTTCGGTAGGAGTAACGGTCTTGTCCGGACCTGAGGTAGCCATGTCGGTCCTGTAAAGAGGGTTCATGTCCAGATATGCGAAGTCGAAGTAGTCCACGTCTGCATCCACGAACCAGTAGTTCTTGTTCCAAGACAGGCCGAGACTTGTAGCAAGCTGCGGAGTGCCTGAAACATAATGCTTTACAGTCTTGCCATCAGCAGTAGGATGACTCTTCCAGTAAGGGATGGTCACGCCATAGGTATCCTCGACGATAGCCGCGCTGTTGTCATAAGTCTGGTACATCTTAGGGTTGGAAGTGTAAACGAACTGGCCGTAGGAGACCACACCCTGGAGAGCAAGGTTCGGAACCGGAAGCGGCACCTTGAAACCGAGCTCGAGACCGATATGACGCTGGTCAATACCGCTCATCGCGAAGTTGGTGAAGGAGTTCTGCGCATCATCGTAGAAGCTCATCACCTTGGACTGGTCCTTGATGGCTGTATAATAACCGGTTACACGGACATCGTAGCCTGAATTGCTGTATGCATAGTTCAGGTCCGCGGTCAATGTCTTGTTTGTCTTCAGATTCGGCACAATGCTGTTTCTTGTTCTCGGGGAGATGAACGCCTGGTTGAAATTAGGCGCATCAGCGATGAACGCAGCATTTGCATAAACCCTGTGGCCGCCAGGTATCACGTAGCTGACATTGAGTTTGGCAGCACCAGTCAGGAAATCCTTGACCTCGGACTTGCCGAGCGAAGTGATGGCGTCACCTGTAATAGGGTCGTAAGTCGTGATGACCTTTCCTTCGTAAGTCATCGGCTGTCCATTAGCATCAAGACCAGGGAAAAGACCCTTGCGGAGAAGACCTTCTCTCCAATATTTGGTATAACCGATACGTCCTGCCAATGCCACATCCAGACCGAACTTGGAGAATTTGCCTGAAACCCAAGCCTCTGCACGTCTTACATTTGCATAGTAGTCGTAACCGTATTTGTCGCCCTGCTTCAATGTCTGGGCCTTGCCGTTCTTCAGATAATAGTCCAAGTCATTCTGGTACATTGTCACAGAAGAAGCATAGTCCCTCTCTGCGAACTGGTCAATGTTCACGTAATAGTCACCGCCGAGCAGATCGTCCAGAATCTTGTAATACTCGGTCCTGTTCCATTTGTATGAAAGGCCGCCGGCCAATGTGAAACAATTCACCGGGCTCCACTTCGCGTTGGCTGCGAAGTTCAAGTCCTGCTGGTCCGTCCTGCGCTCCTCGATAACATACTTCGAGCGGTTGCCGTCAGCAGTGCTGTTCATTGCATTGACAGCATACAGTCTGTCCCAGTTTATATGAGTGATGCTAGGAATATCCTGCTCCCACTGCTCTTTCGCCCACATGTACTTGGAATAGTTCAGACGGTTGTAGTCAGTATTGTCCATGAAGAAATAGCTCGGAAGATTACGGTAGTAATCAGGTCTCGGGTCCGGAGCATCGTACCAGTCGAGTGCAGTATATCCGTTCTTGCCGAAGCGGTAAAGCACTGTAGCAGAAGCCTTCAGCTTCTTGGACTCAGGAGTGAAGTCATATTTCAGAATGGCGATAGGCTCGTGAGTCTTCTTCACGCGGGCATTGCGCACCTTGCCGTTATAATAACCCCAGTTGGAGTTGTACATGTTGTCGCCCATAAGGTCGTACACCTCCTGGGTAGAACCGTTCTGCGCACCCCTCTGACCAGGAGCCGCCATGAAGGTCAGACCGAGTTTGTGCTCCTCGCCGAACTTCTTCTCCACGGAACCGTAGTAGCCGAATGAACGATAGTAAACACCCTTTATCCAGTCATTGCCGCCGAGACGAGCAGATGCGCTGAATGCGTATGACCAGCCGTTGTCGAGCTCGCCTGAAGAATAGGTCATCATCAGACGGAGACGGTACAATGCACTGTTGGTCAGCACACTACCTCTCCAGCCGGTGCGGACCTTCGATGCCATCGGGTCAATGTTGGTGAGTCCGTTGTAGCCACCGAAGCCGTAGTCGGAAATCTCCGAACCGTTTACACTTTCCTTGCTGCGGACCGCCTCATTCAGACCGCTCCACAGAGAGTAAGGAGTGTAGCCGGTAATCGCGTCGTTCATCCTCACGCCTGCCATATAGACATCCTGTGACTCGCTGGAATAACCGCGCACGCGGAAACGAACAGAACTGAAGTTGTATCCTGCAATGTTGTTGAACACGTCATTCTGGCCGAAAAGGATGGTAGGACTGTCCTGATAGCCTGAGTCGTCCAGGTCGAACTCGGTGAAGCTCGCGTCATCGACTTCTCCTACCTTGTGGACCGGGGTCAATGACAGCTTGAACATATTTTTCACATAACCGTCATTGACAGTGACATTGACCTTGGACTGAAGATAGTTTGAATTCTCGATCACGAGGTCGTACATACCGTCCTTGAGGTCAGGAATATAGAATGAGCCGTCAGCACCTGTGCGTACTGTGGCGATTTCCTGTGTGCCTGAATACAGTTTCAGGACTGCGCCGTCCAAGGCTGTCTTGGAAGAGCGGTCCACGACAACGCCTTTCACGCCTCCGGTAGGATTCTGAGCGGACATCGCCACCGAAAGAATCAGCGCTGAGATGGATAGAAGATATTTTTTAATCATATTGAATACTGTAATTACTTGTTGCTTACGATGATGTAGGTCGGATAGTGGTCACTGTAACCGCCGATGAACGTACCGCTTGAGAATGTACGGAACGGCGTACCCTTGTATTGTCCTTCCTGCTGTGTCATGAACGGCTGGCTGAATACGCGGCCGTAGTATTTCTTCTTCACGATAGGCTGGATCTTCAGAGTGCCCTTAGGAGCATTGGCCATCGCCTGGTTTACAAGGATGATGTCATAGATGTTCCAGGTGCCTCTGTAGGCGAGTGAGCCGTAACCTGCCTTGAGCATTGACAGGAACGGGGAAAAGAAGTCCTGCTCGCCGACTTCGGCGATGGTCTCCTTGCCGTGCATGTATGTTACCATGCTCTCGTCGGTAGGGTTGTCGTTCATGTCACCCATCACCATAATCTTGATGCCCGGATACTGTTTCATCAGTTCCAGTGAGTGCTCGTAGATGATTTCCGCGCCACGGCTTCTGAGGTCCTGTCCCTTGCCGCCGATACGTGAAGGAAGATGGGCCACGAAGAATGCGAACATCTCTCCGTCGAGCAACCCTCTGACCATCAGGATGTCACGTGTACGGAAATAGTCCTGTCCTTCCTTGTTCATAGTGAATGTGATGGTCGTGGAATTGAAGTCAAACGGAATGGACTTGCTCTCTTCTACCGTGAAATGCTCCGGACGATACAGCAGCGCCACATCGACGCCTCGTCTGTCCGGACCGTCGTAATGGACGATCTGGTAGTTCGCCGCCTCGATTTCAGGCTGGCTGACCAGGTCCTCCAACACGTGACGGTTCTCTATCTCGCTGAGTCCCAGCACCGTATGGAAAGCTTTGTTCTCATCTGCCATAGCCTTGATGACCGTGGCGATATTGTGAAGTTTCTTTTCATATTTCGGCTCTGTCCACTTGTTCTTGCCGTCCGGAAGGAACTCATAGTCATTCTTTCCCTCATCATGGTATGTGTCGAAGAGATTCTCCACATTGTAGAACCCGAGCACATAACGCTTCGGACCGCCCGCATACGCTGATACGGAAATCAGCAGCAGAGCCAGGATTGTGTAAATTATTCTTTTCATTGTCAATGTTTGTGTTTTAGTGCCATCACGTTACCACCACCAGCTTACCGTAGCAGGGTCCTCAGCCTCAACTTTAGCTGCTGCATCCTCCCCGATCGCTGCAGGAAGATTTGCGAAAAGGTCAATGCCGATTTTTTTCTCGAGTTCGTCAATGGACATAGCATAAGGCTTGAAGTTATTGTTGTCTCCATATCCTTTATGCTCCAGAAGAATCGCGCAGGCTATATATCCGGAATGCCCGAATGTCGAGTTTTTGCTATATCTCAGAACTGCTTTGTAATAATGAGTAGGAACGGTCACTTTCTTCCCGACATTGTCCGACGCGTATTCTCTGCTGCCTTCTGTAATACAGCCGGTTACCACATAGCAAGTATCTGCCCTGCTGGCCCAGGAGCGCACCTTGCTTTCGAGGTTTGCCCAAGAATGCTGGTTGAGCTCAGACCGCTGCGGGGTCATATTCGTGCCATAGAACGTCGTTCTGTTTGCTTCGTAATTCAATCTGTCCGCAGACGGCAACTGATGTCCTCTGTCATAACCTCCCCTGAAACCACGATACAGCACAGGCTGGTATTTCTCAGGAAGGGAAGGATCCAACCCCCAGTCATCAGTACGTTTTCCCGAGCCGATTGTCCAGGTGCTGAGCGGATAAGCCACCCAAGGAGCGACAAGATTCTCGTAATCCCAGGCATATGTGTAATTTCTGGTCTTGACATTGCCGATCTTCATATCATGCGAAAAGAAACCGAACTCGCTGTCCTCCGGCATTGCCGGAAGCTCAAGCCAGCCAGCCTTGATCTCAGACGGTCCCGGATTCGGGTTTGGATTTGGTCCCGGTGTCGGCTCAGGAGTTTCGCTCTTGCCTGCCTGTGTCAATGTCAATGTCGCAGAAGAACCGGATGTTTTCAATGTAAGGACTGCCGTTCTTTCCTGCTCCGCTACGTTGGCCGACCAGGAAAGAATCACATTGGACTTGCTGCCGTTACCTGATTCCGGTTTTACAGTCACCCAAGAAGCATCTGATTCTTCTGATGAAACAGAAATGTTCCAATCTCCCGATGCCGTAACCGAAAGGAAGTGCTCGCCCTTTGCCGCAGTCATATTATACCCGGTAAGGTCGCTGCCCTTGATTGTCAATCCGGCCTTTATATTATTCCGATTGTCGGAATTCTTATCACAAGAATAAACAATGGGCATTGACACCATCAGTGCCAACACCCATTTCATTATATATTTCAATGATTTTTTCACCCTTGAAACAATGTTGTTTTAGACGGACAAAGGGCAACCCGGTTTTCCGGGCACCCTTTTATGTCTGGTATTTAAGTCGTTTGACTATTTCTCCGCTTTGATTGCAAAAAGTATAGCTCTTGCATTTGTTGTGGTCGTTACTGTAACCTCTGTATCAGTCTCCAATTTGACAGGAAGAGTGATGGTGTACTTATCGGAATCTTCAACTGTCAGTTTATAAGGGGAAGAATTTGCGGCACCCTCATTAGCGGTCAAGGCCTGAGTAGCTACCTGAGTTCCGCCCACTGATGCTTTAATAGTCGCGGTTTTTCCATTCCATGCCACACCATAGAAAGATACTTTGGTTGTACCTGCCGGGATCTTCAATGTTGCGGTACCTGCTTTCTTGGAAGTGCCGATTTTCAGGACTGGAACATCTTTTACATCATTGATGGTAGCCTTTTCACTATAAGCATTTGTTCCAAGTGTCCATTCAACGCTACTTGAGAAGTCCTCAGCTCCCGCAGCAGACTTTCCTTTATGTGTCAGCACCACCGTATAAGACTTGGTCGCAACCTCTTCTGTTGTGGAAATGGTAAGTTTCACAGTCACATTCTTTTCAGTCTCGTTGGCAGCGAAGTTGACAGTCACTGTGCCTGCACCATCACCTGAAGCAGGAGACACTGTATATGCAGCATTGTCAGAAGAGACTGTCCACTTTACATTGCCCTTTACGTCGAAAGAAGCAGAAGTATCACCAGCCTTTGCTGTGAGAGCGGTAGTGCTTACAGAGAACTTAGGACCGGTTGTTTCCACTTTCTCTACTTCAGTTGCAACTATCTGATAGTGTGTACCGCCACCGACATACCATCCTTTCACTTTGATATCGCAGTCCACGAACTCATCCATGTTGCCAGTATAATAAGATAAAGAAAGATCTTTATCGGTAACACTTCCGATGTAAATATTATAGTACTGGTTGTTCTTCTTGACATTTCCGGTGAAAGAAACATAGGTAACTTTCTTAGGAGTATCTGCCAAGTTAGCCTCAGTGAACTCAAGTGGAGCAGGATATGTTACAGCATTTCCGCTGGAAACCACTGTAGTCGTAGGGGTAGCAATCTGAATAAGGCCGTTGTGCTCACCTGTCGTGCCGGCAACATTGACCTTGTCACCTACTTTAACTTTAGGGTCAGCTTTTACAAAGACAAGCACACTTCCTGTCTCATCAGTAATCACATAGCTCTGGGTGGTAACACCTGTAACCAGAACATCCTTGAGGTCTGCGGCTGAGCCTGCTGCGGCTGCGCAAACTGCAGCGATGGTGTTTCCTGCCGGCTCTGGAGTTTCTCCGCCGCCTGTGCTGCCGCCAGTTCCGAGGTCAACGCCCTTGGAGAAGTCGATAGCGGTACCTGCAGAAGCAGCAACGCTAAGGTCGAGGTCATCCATCAGATATGCACTGGCAAGTGTCGCCTTGATGTAGATGTGGAGAGACTTGGTTCCTGAAGGAACTGTGAAGGTAGAAGATGCGAGATCCCAACGACGGTTTTTCAATCCGTTAGGGAATGCATACTCAAGTTTAACCCACTTGCTGCCGTCATTGCTGACATAAACCAGGAACTCTTCAGGAACAAACGTGTTGTCAGCGGCCTGATACAGATTTCTTTCTGAACCGAATGAAATAGTATAATTTGTCTTACCTTCAGGAAGAGTGATATTCTTCACATGGAAATAATTCTCTTTTGCAAACCAGAGATAGTTCTTTCCGGAACCCGAATAGTCAGAATATTGGCTGTCGGATGCACCAGTGGAATTAGTTCTGGCAGACATTCCGCTGAAAGCATACTCCACAGTCGATATACCTGAACCGGACTCATTCTTCCAACCGCCAAAAGAGTCGAGATATGTTTTCCAACCATCCGAACCTTTCACTGCAAGTTCTTTATCGAAATCATTGTGATATACGACTGCTGCTGTTGCCGCGCCTGTACCCTTCTGGGAAATTTTCAGTTCTTTGGAATCGAATCCGATAGTCACTTTCACAACGCCCGTACGGTCTGCGCCGTCGTTGCTCAGGACAGTAACTTCGAGTTTGGTGCCGTTTGAAGGAGCACCTTTCTCAGGATTCACTGAAATCCAGTCAGCCATAGGAGTGGCTTTCCAGTCACGTGTAGCTTTAACTTCTACAGACTGAGTCGAAGAAGTCGCATCGAAGGTAAGAGTTGCCGGAGCAATCTCCACTGAAGGAGCACCTGACGGTGTCTCATCCTTATCGCCACAGCTCTGCGCAAAAAGCATTGCTGTCAATGCGAATGAACCTAAAAATAAAGATTTGAGTTTCATGTTATTGCTTGTTAATATTATATTGCCTTGCATAGGAACTACAAATATAGCCAAGTATCCCGAAATAACCAAACTAAATCGTTAAATATGCAATATGCCGTCCGCCTCCACCATTTTTCGGCCAACAGATTCAATTTTTAGATATAATTACTACTATATTGATTTTTATTACTATTTTTGCAGATAACAGATACCATTGTATGTATTACGAATATAACCCGGAGAGCATTGACGACATTTTGAAGGTAATGGCGGCCAATGCTAAAAAACGTCGTCTTGAAAAAGGCTGGACCCGCAAATACCTTTGCGAGAGGTCCGACGTCCCAGTTTCCACCATAGCGAAATTCGAGAGCCTCCACACTATCTCCCTGGCCTCCTATGTTGCCATAGCCAAGGCATTGGGCTATTCATCCGACGTGAAAAAGCTCATGTCCGAAGCCATCTTCACCACAATGAAGGAGCTCGACACCATCAACAACAACAAAAACAGAAAGAGAGGTCAACGTGAAAATCATAAATAAACTTAGCGTACATATGGAAGGCCGCAAAGTCGGTGAACTTGCAATGGCTCCCGACAACAGGCATTGCGTATTTCAATATTCAAGAGAATGGCTTGCCGACGGATTTTCCGTTTCACCATTGGAACTACCTCTGCGCCAGGACCTTTTCATTGCACAGAAAGACTCATTTGCAGGCAATTTCGGAATATTTGACGACAGCATCCCGGACGGATACGGCCGCTACCTGCTTAGCCGGCTTTTACGGAAACAAGGCATTGACGCATCAACATTGACCCCGGTACAGATGCTGAGCATCGTGGGCAAATCCGGTATGGGAGCATTGACCTACCTGCCTGAAACTTTTGTGGGCGAAGACAAGGCTCTGCCTGAACTCGATGATCTTCAGGATTTAGCGTTCAATGTCCTGTCGGAGAAGTCGGACAAGGATGAAGATGTTTTATACTTCAATAGCGGAAATTCCGGTGGGTGCCGTCCAAAATGCCTGATGAAAGATGATGAAGGAGAGTGGCTGGTAAAGTTCCGGCACGTTTATGATCCTGCTGATTTCGGCAAGATGGAGTACGATTACAATGTGGCGGCCGCTGCTTGCGGGATAGAAGTTCCGGAATTCAAACTCATTGACAATAAATATTTTGCGTCCAAACGATTCGACGTACGAGACGGAAAACGCCTTCACGTCGCGACTGCCGGCGCATTGCTTGGGCTGTCATTGAATGAACTTACGATGGATTACCGGAATCTGCTGCATCTGACCGGTTTCCTCACGCAAGACCCTGCACAGGTCGAGCAGCAGTTCAGAAGAATGGTTTTCAATGTCATAGCCAATAACAAGGACGACCATCCGAAAAACTTCAGTTTCATTTGCGAAGCCGGCGCCTGGCGCATTAGTCCGGCATACGACCTGACGCTCTGTCGCGAAGGCTACCGAGGCGAGCATGCGACATCAGTAATGGGCAACGGCCTCCCCACCAAGGCAGACCTGGTCAATGCCGGCACTGACATCAAAATACCAGAGTCCCGCTGCCAGGAAATCATCGAAGAAATCGCCGCGACCTGCGAGAGACTGCTGAAAGGATAAGCATACAGTGTTTTCCACTTTTCCAGCGCTAAAACAGGCCCTTTTGTCCGCTTTTCCAACAATAAATCACACTATTTTGTCCGCTTTTTCCGGAACAATCGAGTAGGAGGAAAACGAAGTAGTTTTCTTCCTACTTTCGTTTTCCGACC
>ERZ1034998.355-NODE-355-length-30695-cov-44.063349_pt1 | contig 30695 bp, 30 predicted proteins | sample MGYA00520621_ERZ1034998 | MGnify/ENA primary metagenome ERZ1034998 (study PRJEB33766, sample SAMN09781748) | gut metagenome | biome: gut microbiome | host: Homo sapiens | place: Madagascar | study: EMG produced TPA metagenomics assembly of the PRJNA485056 data... | reverse complement strand
TGTTGAATGTATTAGAAAACCTTTTGATTTTGCACTGAGTTTTTCATTTAAAGAATAAGCGGTCCCGATGCTACGGCCGGATCAATTTTTATCTTATGGAAAAACATCGGTATAAGCGTTCCCACAAGACTTGATATTACCATTGCCACCATAAGCGAAAATCCAACACATCCCGATATTGCAAATGCACTCCATACTGCATTTTTCTTGAAAATCCATACATATAATCCTATAAATATAAATGCAAGCACTCCGAGCAGCATACCATTTAAAAAACCGACTTTCATCTCTTTTCCAACAAGGTGTGCCTTCTGTTTGGATGTAAGATTTTCATCAACAAGTACACGAATGGTAACAGCTAACGACTGTGTTCCGACATTTCCCGCCATATCAAGTATCAGTGACTGAAAGCACATAACTATCGGCAAAACTGCCACAACTGTTTCAAATATTCCTACAACTGAAGAAACGCCCATTCCCATAAATAAAAGTATGACAAGCCACGGAAGTCTCTTCTTTATACTCTCTAATGACGTCTCCTGCAAATCCTCTTCCGAAGTCAGACCGGCAAGCTTTGCATAATCTTCTCCCATCTCATCGTCTACCAGTTCTACGATATCCTGTGATGTGATGACACCTATAAGCATCTGCTCATCAGTCACTACAGGTATGGAATCCTCGGCATAATCTTTAATCTGCTCAATACATTCACTTACTATCTCCTTATCACGCACATACGGATAAGATGTACTGATAATGTCCTCTAAAGAATCATTTTCCCTTGCCACTATCAGATCTTTTAAATCTATAGCTCCATAAAATTTATCTTCATCATCCGTCACATATACAGTGGAAATGTTATCATTTTCTCCTGCCTGCTTTACAAGTTCACGCATGGCCTGACGTATGGTAAGTGTATTCTTAATAACAACAAAATTTGTTGTCATCATACTACCAATCTCATCTTCACTATATGACTGTATCATCTTTATATCACGGCTTGACTCAGCATCAAGAAGTCCGACGAGCCTGTCCTTTGTGCTTTCATCAAGCTCATCTAACACATCCACGGCATCATCAGAATCCATATACGAAATAACTAAGGCTGCCTTATCTATATCCAGCTCACCTATATATCTGTCCGGATCCTCAATATAAGTAAATATTTCAGCTACCTGTTCTGCTCCAAGAACCGGATAGAGCTTTTTTCGTTCATTTTCAGATAATAATTCAAATGCTTCAGCTATATCATTTTCATGATAATCGGAAATTTTATCTAAAAGCTCCTCATTATCTGATGAGCTTCGTATAATCTTTAATATTTCTTCTGCATAATTTGGTTTGTTTTTTAATGTAGTATTCATATTAATCCTCATTTCTGAGCAATTTTGTTACGAAAATCGCATGATATGATGTTTGGGACAAAAGGGTGCTACGCACCAGCCGACACAAACATGTGTGTTTGCAAGCCAGCTTGCAATACCACATATTTGTATCGGCTAGTCCCCGCAGGGGCTTTTGCCCCCAACATCATGTTATGTATATATAATACTACACCCGTATTTTAAAATTCAACCGCTAATGTGTATAAAATTTGTAAAGTTTTTATTTTTTCGTTTTCAATGTTCCTTTATTATATTTTTACTGCATATATATGTGACTATAAAATATCCGCCATATATAAGAACTATAAAAGCGGCTGTAGTCACTATAGGTGCAAGGAGACCGGTATTACCAACCGTACTTAATATATAATTGCAGAATTTTATTCCAAATATTGAATGAATTACAGCTATTATAAGCGGAAATACGAAGAATATTCCTATCTGCATAAACAATGCCTTATTAATCATCTTTTCATCCACTCCGATTTTCCTGAGCATTTTATACTTTTCTATATTATCACTTGACTCTGATAATTCCTTTAAAGCAAGGACAGCGGCACAGGAAATCAAAAATATTATTCCAAGATACAATCCTATAAAGGTGACCATGGCTCCAAGTCCCACACTTGCCTCATACAAATATATCTTCGTTACCGCCTCCAGCGTAGTACTCTCCTCCGAAGTATCTTCAAATCTCGCAGTAAAATCATCCTCAATGGCTTTTCTGCCTTTTTCATCGCCTGCCCTGTAATTTGCAATCAATACTTCCTGACATTTTTCATCGTCACTTACAGCATCATCAGGAACTACTACAAATCCCATATTAGAATAGCTGGCATTCATATAGTAAAAACCGTCCTGACACTTTTGATATTTTGAAATATATTCTTTTCCGTTTAACATTATATGTGCATTTTCTTTTAATGCTACATTATATATGTCACTCCATCCGCTGAAATTACAAACAATTATATACTCATCATCAGCAAGCTTCTGTTTTTTCAGATTAAATATTTCCGCCATTCTGTTATAGTCACTGAGTCTCATTATTGTTTCTTTTGTATCATAATGAAGATAAGGATACTCATACTTTATTATATTTATATATTCTCCCAGATTCTTCTCAAGGGTCAGTTCTTCAGTCTCATATAAGTTAAATTCCACTATATCTTTAAAGTTTTTATCAATATCAAAACCTTTTTCATCAATGTTCTGCCTTATTGATATGCGGGAGTCCTCAATCTGAGCCTGTGTATATTTCTCTGACCCATCAGGTATATTTATTCTTTTTTGCAGTTCCACATCAGCCGGACAGAGTTTTTTCAGATTATCCGTAAGTGAATTTTTCATAGACAATGCACTCGACAGTGTACAGATAGTCACAAACAGCATAAGGCATATGATAGTCATGGAAAGTACTGTCGTATTTATTTTGCTGCTTATCTGTCTTACCGTGAAACTGTTAAGTCCCCTGTAATAAAATCCTTTGTTGCTTCTTACAATCTTTAGTATCAGTCCTGACAATGACCAGAATATCAGAAATGTGGTAACTGCACCGAGTATAATCGGTATAAATATCTGTTTTGTATCCGTTAATATGTCAACCCGCTCCGTAACTATATAGTAAGCATAGCCAAGTCCTATACATGACACCGCAAATATTAATGTACACAGCCATGGATTTTTCAGCTTCACCTGCTCCGACTTCTTATTCGCATAGAGCAAATCAAGAAGCTTGCACCGGCTTACATTTATCGTGTTTAAAGCTATGACTATAATATACATGATTCCAAAATAAATAAGTGTTTTTATGCATGCTTCGGATGAAAATACAAACTCGAATCTTGAAAGGTCCGCCTCAAACATATTTGCAATAACGATACTCATAAGCTGGGATAAAAATATACCTGCCACAAGTCCGACACCCAGAGATATGATTCCGATAAACAGTGTCTCGAAAAACAGAATCAGCGATATCTTTCTTTTGCTCATTCCGAGAGTCATGTATACTCCAAATTCCTTATTTCTCCTCTTTGTCAGAAATCTGCACGCATATATAATCAGCGCTGCCAGAATAACAGCTACAAACACACTTACACCAGACAATATCTGTGTCATAAGTCTGATAATTTCATAAGTTGATGAACTTACATTTAACATTACTGCCTGCGAGTCAATGGAATTAAATATATAAAATACTGCAACACCCAGTATAAGAGTAAAAAAATAGATGGCATAGTCTTTCATACTCTTTTGTATATTTTTTAATGATAATTTAAACAGCATCATTTAAATCGCCTCCAAGCAGAGTTACAACATTTATTATATTATCAAAGAATTCCTTTCTCGAATCCGAGCCTTTATATATTTCATTGAAAATTCTGCCATCCTTGATAAATATAACTCTGGTTGCATAACTTGCAGTAAACGCATCGTGGGTTACGACCAGTAATGTTGAATAAATTGTCTGATTAAGATACTCTAACTTCTCCAGTAACATTCTGGCTGACTTTGAATCAAGTGCACCTGTCGGTTCATCTGCCAGTATAAGTTTCGGATTGGTGACGATTGCCCTTGCACATGCCACCCTCTGCTTCTGCCCTCCACTCATCTGATACGGATACTTGCCAAGTACTTCTTCTATATCAAGTTCACCTGCCACTTTTCTTATTCTGCTATCTATATCTTTATATCTGACATTCTGAATAGACAGTGCAAGTGCTATGTTTTCATAAGCAGTCAGCGTGTCAAGAAGGTTAAAATCCTGAAATACAAATCCCAGCTCCTCCCTTCTGAACTTATTTAATCTGTTACCTTTTAATGTGGTAATATCTTCTCCTCCGACATATATATGACCTGATGTTACCCTGTCTATCGTAGATATACAATTTAACAGTGTGGTCTTTCCGGAACCGCTCGCTCCCATTATTGCCACAAACTCTCCTTTATCTACGCTAAAAGAAATATTGTCAATCGCTTTAGTCAGACATGATCTGTTTCCGTAATATTTTTCTATTTTGTCAATTTTTAATATATTTTCCATGATTTGTTTTCCTTTCCCCGCGGTATGTTGCAATTATACACCCAAAAAAGGACCGGGTCGCTATTCTAATATTACCAAACATTACAAATTTGTAATATTGATAATTATTAAACACGTCTCAGTCCTTTATCCTGTAAAAATCATTATCTGCAAACTCGATTGTAATCTTTGTATATCTGCCTTCCTCCGATTCTGCATATATGCCATGCCCGAGCTTACGGCACATTTTCTTTGCAATATACAGTCCCATTCCCGTAGATTTTGCCATTAATCTTCCGTTTTTGCCCGTAAATGATTTTTCAAATATTTTGGGAATGTCTGCCTTTGGTATTCCGATGCCGTTATCGGATACCGTAAGCTTCGTTCTTTCATTTTCGGCAGATACTTCTATCTTTATATAAGAATCTGCATTTTCCTTTTTATATTTTATACTGTTATTCACAATCTGGTTTAAAATAAATTCAAGCCATTTTGAATCAGTATACACTTTTTCATCTCCCGCAACTACCTGCAGATCAATATTGTTCTGGAGCAGATCATCTTTATTTCTAAGGGCTGTGTCTCTAATCACTTCCATCAGACATATCTCTTTTATCAGATAATCTTTTTCTGCATTTTCACCTCTGACATAGTACAATATCTGGTCAATGTAATTATCCACTTTTCTTATCTGTCTCACATAGCGTTTATCACCGGCATCTCCCTTATTGTGGATAAGCAGTGTCAGACTTGCAATGGGGATTTTCACCTCATGAATCCACATTTCCACATATTCCTTAAAGTCGGTTATATTTCTCCTGTATTCATTCACATTCTCTGCCATCGACTTATCTATCTCGTACAATGCCTGATAAAACAGCCTTCCTTCATAAAAATCCGGCTTACTTAACATTTCGGTTACAAGATATTTCTTATCAAGTCCGTCTATATTATGTAGCAGTTCATTGTAAAATCTGCGTTTTCTAAGATAATCATACATTATAAGAACGGCACCGACAATAAAAGAAACTACACTTACGGCAATCATAAGAGATACATCCACCTTAAGTACCCTGAGCATCATTTCAATAACAATGTATCCTATCGTGTATACAATAATGCCGGGGATTTTGTCCATAAAATAATCTTTTATTTTCATAGAAGCCTGTATCCCTGCCCCTTTCTGGTCTCTATCGCATCCTTCAGGTTAAATTCGTCTAACTTCGCCCTCAGTCTGCTTATATTTACCGTAAGTGCATTGTCATTTATGAATTCGTCATTGTTCCACAAATCCGTCATTATCTCATCCCTTGTTACAATTCTGCCACGGTTATTCAGTAGATATGAAAATATAATCATCTCATTTTTAGTAAGGGACAGAATTTTATCTCCCATGCTTAATGTACCTTTTCCCGGATTCACAGTCACACCATCATAATTAATGTCGCCACCGGTACTCTCCATCCGCCTGAATATATTCTGTATCCGCAGAAGAAGTATGGTCGGGTTATATGGCTTGGTGATATAATCATCCGCACCATATGACATCGACAACACCTCATCTACTTCCCCTACTCTGCTGGTAACCATTATAATGGGAACATCAGACTCTTTCCTGATATCATGCAACAGCATTTCGCCATTTACCCCCGGAAGATTTATGTCCAGCAGAATAAGGTCTGCCCCTGCAGATAAAATATCCTCTTTCGCATTATCAAATTTTTCCAGACACACTGTACCATATCCTGAACTCTCAAGCAGTCGCTGTATCTCCATTCGGATAGTATGTTCATCTTCAACAATCAATATATTCTTCATAAATCAAACTCCGGAGGCACATCTATCTCCTCACCTACATATTTTCCATCTTTTTTTCGCTGTCTGACACATTCAGACAACAGATATTCAATCTGACCGTTCACAGATCTGAAATCGTCTTCTGCCCAGGCTGCTATATCTGCATACAACTTTTCAGACAAGCGAAGCGGAATCTGTTTTTTAGCTGCCATTAGTAAAGACTTCCTGAATTAACAATTGGCTGTGCATCATGATTACCACATAATACAACCAAGAGATTTGATACCATTGCAGCCTTTCTCTCTTCATCAAGTTCTACCAGCTGTTTTTCATTTAATCTGTCAAGTGCCATCTCAACCATACCTACTGCACCGTCTACTATAAGTTTTCTTGCATCTACAACTGCTGATGCCTGCTGTCTCTGTAACATTGCTGATGCTATCTCAGGAGCATATGCAAGATATGTTATTCTAGCTTCTATAATCTCAAGTCCGGCATCCTGAACTTTACTCTGAATCTCATTCTTTATTCTCTCTGCCACAACTTCTGCCGAACCGCGGAGACTTCCCTCATCCGGCTGTCCGTCACCAGTAGTATCCACATTTATTGCAACATCATACGGATAAATTCTGACAATATTTCTGAGTGCAGAATCACACTGTAATGACAGATATTCCTTGTAATTATCTACATTGAATACTGCACTTGCCGTATCTGTAACTCTCCATATAACGGCAATACTTATCTCTATCGGATTACCAAGACAATCATTTATCTTCTGTCTTCCATTACTGAGTGTCATGGCTTTAAGAGATATTTTCTTACTTCCTGCTGACGCATTCAGATTAACAGACACATCTGAAGCATTAGCTTTCTTATGTGATTCAGTCAAATCACCACTCTGTGCAAGCTTTGTATCTGCTGCCGGATTGACCGCTGTACAGAACGGGTTTACAAAATAAAATCCCGGTTCCCTTAAAGTTCCCTTGTAATCGCCAAACAATGTAAGAACCAATGCTTCCTGCGGCTTTAACACCTTAAGTCCCATCAACGGAATCCATCCTATACTGCATATAACAATTCCCACTACCATAACTGCAATACCTAATGCTGTTTCTTCCACATCGAGGCTGACTCCTCCTGCAATGGTCAGAAATATGCCGGCTGCATATAATACAATTATAGAAATTAATACAGCCATACCTTTTTTCTTAGTAGTATAAATCTTTTCTTTCATGACAAATCCTCCATTCATCTTTTTTGATATCATCATGATATCACTTGAATATCGTTTTGTCAACTCATTGAATTATACCAGTTTTTTACCCATCATAACACCCATTGCCGATGCCATCATAAGTCCTCTCGTCCATCCGCTTGAATCACCAAGACAATAAAGATTCTTTACACTTGTAATAAGGTTTTTATCCATCTTTACTTTGTTGCTGTAAAATTTCAATTCAGGTGAATACAACAATGTCTCTGTGGAAGCAAATCCCGGCACAACATGGTCAACAGCCTGTATGAAATTGATAATGTTTACCATGGCTCTGTATGGCATTGCAGCCGTAATATCACCTGCCACGGCATCCGGCAACGTAGGCTTTACATTTGCCTGCATAAGTTCCTTTGTCCATGTCCTCTTACCATCAAGTATGTCACCATATCTCTGTACCATAATCTGACCTGCCCCAAGCATATTCGTAAGCTCCCCGACTTTTCTTGCATACTCTATTGGCTGGTTAAAAGGTTCGGTAAAATTATGGGAACAGAGTATAGCCAGATTCGTGTTATCTGATTTAAGTTCTTTATAAGAATGACCGTTTACAACTGCAAGATTATTATCATAATTTTCCTGGCTTACAAATCCTCCCGGATTCTGACAGAATGTACGCACCTTATTTTTGTAAGGTCTCGGATATCCTATCAGCTTTGATTCATAGAGAACATTATTTACATCCTCCATTATCTCATTACGGACTTCTACTCTTACACCGATATCTACCGTACCCGGTTTATGTTCTACATCGTATTTGGCACATATTTTTTCCAGCCAGTCAGCACCTCTTCTTCCCGTGGCAATAACAACATCATCTCCGTATATCTGCTGTTCGTCGCCACCCTGTGTATTACAGACCACCACACCGGCACATCTGTCATCTTCTATAATAATATCTTTACAACTATAGTCAAACATCATCTCAACACCGTTAGCTTCCAGATACTCCTGTATACTGCTGTATATCTGATGTGCTTTTTCTGTTCCAAGGTGTCTTATAGGACAGTCAACAAGCTTAAGTCCGGACTGAATAGCACGTTTCCTTATCTCCTTCACTTTTTCTCCCTGATTTATTCCTTCTATATGACTGTCTGCACCAAATTCCAGATATATTTTATCCGTATAGTTAATAAGTTCCTGTGCATAATCTTCTCCTACAAGTTCCGGAAAGTCTCCGCCAACTTCATAGCTCAACGACAGTTTACCGTCCGAAAATGCTCCTGCTCCGGAAAATCCGGTTGTAATATTACACGGACTGCAATTTACACACTTCTTTGTCTTATCTTTGGGACATTTTCTCCTTTCAATTGCATGCCCCTTTTCAATCATTATTATTTTCTTTTTACTTTTATTTCTTATCATCTCCAGAGCAGTAAATATACCTGCCGGTCCTGCTCCTACAATTATTACATCTGCTTTCATATGCTTTTCCTCCTATTAAAATATTTTATTTTTACCGTCGAAAAACCGCACGAAAATCGGCATATGCTGTTTCCGGTGCGGTTTTCCATTCTGAGTAATCTCTTTTATTTACATTATTAGCATTAGTCACGTAATTTATACTGTTCTATCATATCCATTACGCTGTCAGTATGTCCCAAAAGTTCTTCTGATAATGCTGAGCTTTCTTCAGCAAGAGATGTATTCTGGTCTACAACTGATGCAATCTCATTTGCCGAACTTATCATATCCTTAAGATATGCATCCTGCTTTCTGCTGTCTTCGGTGATTCCTGTAATATTGTTTGAAATCTCTGATGACATCTGAGATATTCCGTTGAGCATCTGAACTGTTTCTCCTGTAATAGATACACCATTGTCAACAGCCACAATACTCTTATGTATGAGATCAGTAATGTTCTGGGATGCCTCTGAACTTGATGATGCCAATGCTCCTATCTCACTTGCAACAACTGCAAATCCTTTACCATGCTCACCTGCTCTTGCAGCCTCTATCGATGCATTAAGTGCTAACAGGTTCGTCTGCTCTGCAATACCTGCAATAACTTCTATAATATTTTCGATTTCATTAGACTCTTTTCTGATAAGATCCATGGCTTCAGATAACTCATGCATTTTTCTTTCGCCTTCACCCATCTTCTCCATTGAATCCTTAGAAAGTTTCTCTACACCTTCAGCAGCTATAGTATTATGATGAACTGACTTAGACACATTCTCAATATTTTCAACAAGCATCTTGATATGTTTTTCCTGCATCTGTGCACCATTGCTCATAGCCTGTGCAGAATCTGCCAAAGAATCTGCCCCACTCTTAACCTGTGAAAATGCCATCTTCAATTCAGAAAATGTATCGTTAAGACTGTCAACAATAGCTTTCATTGACTTGCTTATACTCTCAAATTCACCGACATATTCTTCATTCACCTGCATATTCATATTTTTATTACTCATGTTTTCCATGGTTTCTGATATGCTGCTTACATATTTTTTTAATTCCTCTACTGCACTGTCACCATTCTTAATCATCTTTGCAAATTCATCGTTATATTCATATCCTGTCTTTGCAATCAGATTACCTTCTGCAAGAGCGCTCATCATCTCGTCCATTATACCTACAGGTTCCTTAATACGCTTTATGGTATTTTTTGAAACCTTCTGCAGATACATACATACACCAATCACACTCAAAATTATAAATGCTGCCAAAACTACTGTCATAACAACAATACGGGTGCTGTCATTAAGTCCGATACTGGTATTATGCTTTGCAACCACAATACCTTCATACCCTGCAAAAGCACCGAGCATCAATAAGAGGACTCCAACCACGATTCCTATCTTCAAAAACTGACCCCTTAAATATTTCTCCACCGAAAGATTTTTCTTAATGTCTTTGACTTTTTTTGCGGCTTTTTCTGCCATCAATTCTTTTGCCATGTCCTTTGCCTCCTCAAGTGTTAATTATGTATATATTATACAATATTAGAATTTCAAAATCAAATAATATATATATTTTTACAATTAATTATGTAGGGGCTTTTGACACCTGAATCTATATAGTTATATTTATGATACTATTCCAAATTGAATAGTCGTTATATGATGATATTTTTCATCAGCTCTTAAAATCACCGATGGAAATTCCGCATGATTTACTGCATCAGGAAAGTTTTGCATTTCAAAGCAAAATCCGCATATTCCCTTATATTCTTTTTCTCCTTTTGCCTTGCCTGCCGGCACATTCACTCCATAAGGCGTATAAAAGTGGATTCCATTCTGTGTTGTTATACATTTCATTTCAATACCCGTTAAATCACTTTTTGCACATGCACTCCATAAACCATCCCTACATTTTACAAATGTATTGTCATATCCGTTTCTGAATATTTTTCCACGATTTTTCTTATCAAGTGCATCTCCTATATTGGTATACTCTCTGAAATCATATACTGTCCCGGTCACCTCATTCATATTACCTGTAGGAATACAGCTTTGGTCGAGCTCCAGATATTTATCCGCATTAATCATTATCTGATGATTGCATATACTATCTCCATCATGTCCATTAAGGTTAAAGTAGGTGTGATTTGTCATATTACAAATAGTATCTTTATCAGACACTGCGTCATATTCTATAGTCAGCTTTCCATTATCATCAAATGTATAAATAACTTTAACATCCATATTACCCGGATAATGTTCATCACCGTCTTCACTTCTCAGGTTAAATTCCACACCATTTCTAATAGGTGTTCCCTGCCACATTCTCTTGGCAAACCCTTTCATTCCGCCATGAATGTGGTGTCTTCCCATATTTCTATCAAGCTGGTATTCCGTTCCATCTATACTAAATCTGGCACTTGCTATTCTGCCACATACTCTTCCTACGGTAGCACCGAAAAGATTCCAGCCCTTCTCATAATCTGCAATATGTTCATAGCCAAGCACGACATCCTTTAATATTCCATGCCTGTCACTCACCAGCAGGGATATTACCGTTGCCCCATAATCACAAAGCACCAGTTTTTCCCCCGCTTTATTCACAACAGTATAAAGTCTGGTCACAGTTCCGTCAGACAGTTCCTCAAACTCCTCAACAAAAACATTTCCATTTTCTAACATATTGTTCCTCCGCCAAGTACATAGTCTCCATCATACAGTACAACTGCCTGTCCCGGTGTAACCGCTCTTACGGGATTTGCAAATTCAAGAGTGATTTTTCCATCCTCACACGCTTTGACAACACATTTTTCACCTTTATGAGAATAACGGATTTTTCCTGTCATTTCCATTCCCGGCTCAAATTTCTCTGCTCCCATATAATTTATATTATCTGCCGTAAGCACCGTAGAGAATATGGACTTTTCTTCCTCTGCAAGAATTACTTCATTTGTATCCGTCCTTATCTCCTTGACATATATCGGATGTCCCATAGATATACCAAGTCCCTTTCTCTGTCCAATGGTATAATGTGATATTCCCTTATGTTCTCCAAGTATTTCTCCATCTTCTGTGACAAACATTCCTTTTTTCTCTTTTTCTCCGGTTTCACGCTCTATAAATCCTGCGTAATCATTATCAGGTACAAAACATATCTCCTGACTGTCCGGTTTTACCGCCACCGGAAGTCCTGCTTTCTTTGCTATCTCCCTTATCTGTTCTTTTTCATACTCTCCCACCGGCAGAAGTGTCCGTTTCAACTGCTCCTGTGTAAGATTATATAATGCATATGTCTGGTCTTTTCTTGCCGTTACAGATTTTCTTATAGACAATCTGCCGTTCTTATATTCTGATATTCTGGCATAATGTCCTGTAGCTATATAATCGGCTCCTATCTCCATACTTCTCTGAAGCAATGACTCCCATTTAACATATCTGTTACATGCTATACACGGATTAGGCGTTCTTCCCTTTCTGTATTCATCAACAAAATAATCTATAACATTTTTCTGGAATTCTTTCTTAAAATTCATTACATAATACGGAATACCAAGCACGTCTGCAACTCTTCTCGCATCATCAACAGCACTGAGACCGCAACAGCCACCATTATCTTCCTGCGCTGTTTCACTCTCATCCTGCCATATCTGCATGGTAACACCTATGACATCATAGCCCTGTTCCTTTAACAGATAAGCTGCAACCGAAGAATCCACTCCTCCGGACATTCCTACTACTACAGTTTTATTCATATTATTCTCCATTTCCAAGCAATTTCCGTCTTTTTATTGTTTTTCCGTTTCCTGAACATAATGTTCATACAGCGGTGACATAGCCCTTAGTTTTGTGATTATCTGACTTACATTTTCAACAACATAATCTATATCTTCCTTTGTTGTATCCGATGATATGGTAAATCTTATAGAACAGTGTGCCATCTCTTCTGACATTCCTATAGCGAGAAGTACATGTGATGCGTCCATTGCACCTGATGTACACGCCGAACCTGCTGAACAGTATATTCCCTTTCTGTCAAGCATTATAAGTGCCGATTCACCGGGAGCGTATTTAAAACACACATTTATATTATCCGGAAGCCTGTCACTGCTGCTCCCATTTAACTTTATATGGGGAACATTTTCTTTCAGCTTTCCGATAAAATATTCTCTTAAGTCAGTTTCATATTTAATACTTTCATCCATATGTTCCACGGCAATTCTTGCAGCTTCGCCCATTCCGACTATTCCTGGAACATTTAGCGTTCCTGCTCTCCTATGCCTTTCCTGTGAACCACCATGCATATACGAGCCTATCTTAATTCCATTTCTGATATATAAAAATCCTGCTCCCTTTGGTCCGTGAAATTTGTGTGCACTTGCACTCAGCATATCTATATTATATGCCTCCACATCCACCTTAACATGTCCAAATGCCTGAACTGCATCTGTGTGAAATATGATACCGTGTCTGTGAGCAATCTCTCCTATTTCTTTTACAGGCTGTATAGTACCGATTTCATTGTTAGCAAACATAACGCTGATTAAAATTGTATCATTTTCTATAGCATTTTCAAGGTCCTGTAAATTTATTCTTCCCTCACTGTCCACATCAAGATATGTCACCCTGAATCCCTTCTTCTCAAGATATCCGCATGTATTTAATATGGCATAATGTTCTATCTTTGTTGTAATAATATGGTGTTCCTTTTCTTCCATTGCATCTGCCACTGCTTTTAATGCCCAGTTATCGCTCTCCGTTCCCCCTGACGTGAAATATATCTCAGAGCTTTTCGCATTTATTGCATCCCCTATAATCTGTCTGGCATCTTCTACCGCCTTTCTGCTTCTCTGTGCAAAACTATATATTCCGGAAGCATTTCCATATTCTCCCATAAAATACGGCTGCATTTTTTCATATACCTCCTTTGAAAGCATAGTTGTTGCAGCATTGTCCATATATACGTTCATTTTTATTCTCCTTAAAACAATAAAATTTCTGTACATAAAACGACAGGATTTTAATATATTATATCAAAATCCTGCCGTAAGGTACATATATTTAAATATAGTACATTTCATCTCCATCTCTGCTGCGACGATTGTAATCATCAACCAGATTCTGTAATGTTATATTACTTATTACATCTCCTGTTTTTTCATTTATCTCATCAATAATACACCTCTGTACAGTGTCCGATATTCCTTTTAACATACAGTCTTCCGGTGTTGTCTCACGCTCTATTTTATATTCACCTTCAACCGCATTTAAAAGTTCCTCTACAGTAATCTGATCCGGCTCCCTGCTAAGATAATAACCACCATTTATTCCATGTATGCTCCGCACTATTCCCGCTCTTTTGAGCCCTGAAAAAATCTGTTCAAGATACTTTACAGATATATTATTCGCATTAGCAATGGTACTTACCGTCACTTTTTCTTCATCGTTATTTAAAGCGATATATATTAAGGCTCTGAGAGCGTATCTGCCTTTCTTTGAAATTTTCATTATTAACACACCTTTCAATCAAAATTACCTATAATTTGCAGAGAATTGTATACAATTCCCATTAGATAACTATGATTATAATTTATTTTTCCTAGTGTGTCAATAGGATTTATCAGTTATTTAATTATTACCTTTTTCTGTCTCTTATACAATACACATTCTAAATGGTAAATTAATTTTACTCAAAATTAAAATCTTCATATTTACATAATCCCTGTCTGTACCACTCACAGTTATGGCAGCTATTCTCAAATACTTCCTCAGACAGATAACGTTTTGCATAACTTTTTAATTCTTTATATGTATACACTTCATTTTCTTTTAAATGGAGTGGCGAAATTAATACCTTGTCCTTTTCATGTACATAATTATTTACATCTACACAATACTTATTCTCCACAAGATTCGGGCATTTCATGCATATTTCATCAGGATTTGTAACCAGTAAAAGCGGCTCCTCCGGATTATCGTTTAACCATGTAACCATCTTAGTCATATTCTCACAAAACGCTCCACTGTAGCCATAGCCCTGATACAGATTTGCACACATAATGTGATGTACTCTGAATTTTTTCATCTTAATTCCTTTCCAAATACAATTATAGGATTCAGATGTAAAAAGCTCACATCTGAATCCTACATATTATATCATATATGAAAGAAAATTTTTTTATTTTAACTCAATTTCCAGTTAGCTGAATCGGTCTGCAGTTTCACAAGTCTTGCATATAGTCCGTTTTTGTTCATAAGTTCGTCATGTGTTCCGCTTTCAGCGACAACACCGCCATCAAGTACAATGATTTTATCTGCATTTTCAACAGTTCTCATTCTATGGGCAATTATAAGAACTGTCTTTCCCTTTACCAATTCAGAAATTGCTTCCTGAATTTCTGTTTCATTGTCCACATCAAGCGAGGCCGTTGCCTCATCCAGTAAAATAACCGGTGCATCTTTTAAAAGTGCACGGGCAATTGATAATCGCTGACACTCACCTCCTGACAGTGTAGAACCGTTTTCTCCGATAACAGTCTGATATCCATCAGGTAATTTTTCTATAAATTCATGGCAGTGTGCAGCCTTAGCGGCAGCAATCACATCTTCATCCGTCGCATCTTTGCGTCCGACTCTTATATTTTCCATAACTGTGTTATTGAATAACACAACATTCTGAAATACAACAGAAAAATCTTTCATCATGGCAACAGAATCCACATCCGCAATATCTGTACCTCCAAGCATGATTTTTCCGCCATTCACATCATAAAAACCGGCAGCCAGATTTGCCACTGTACTCTTACCGCCTCCGGACGGACCAACAAGTGCTGTCACCTGTCCCTGTTTCACCGTAAACGAAACATCCTTCAGTACAGGCTTACCGGGTTCATAAGAGAAACTCACATGATTAAATGTAATATCGTAGCCGTTTGTATGGTACTCTTTGCTCTTGTTTTCTTCAACATAATTCTGAATCACTTTCAGACGCTTAACCTGTAAATCCACGCCAAACATTTCAGCCATATTAGCCATTGCACCTGACAGCGGATCATACAGTCTTGAAGCGGCAATTAAGAATAATATATAGGAAAACAGAGTAGTCTGACTGTTTACCATCAATGAATTTCCCACAACTATGACAGTTGCAAGTCCCAGTCTCAGAAACATCTGTCCTGTGGTTATCAGACTGGCACTCACCATCTCTGAAGAAATCTGTGATTTTTCAGCATTGTCCATCTTTTCATCCAATTTTTTCAGGTATTGTTTCTCTTGATTGCACGCCTTAATATCATGTATCGTTTCCAGACATTCCTGGATTCCGTCTGCCAGAGTAAGTTTTGCATCAATATGTTTCTGCTCCAGTTTTGACTGTAATTTTCTTGACAAAAGCACAATGGCAAAAGCCACAGGGGCAACCCACAATAATGCGATTCCCATTCTCCAGTCATAAATCAAAAGGGCAATACACACAATTGCAGTTGACAAAACCGAACCCCAGAACTGTGGAACCGTATGGGAAAAAGCATGCTCAAATCCTGCACAGTCTCCCATAATCGTACTTGTCGGCTCAGAAAGATCATGCTCCCAGAAGAAGCGTAATGGCATTGTTCTTAATTTTTCCGCAAGTGCAATTCTGCGTCGTTTACTTTCCTTATATGTTCCCATATATGTCACTGTATATTGAAGATAATGCATGACAAATATAATCACCAACGCCACAATTCCCACTACCATGTACAGTATTACATTTGTACTCTGTTTTTCACCTTCAACCAGTGGAGTAAGCAGTTCATTTAACACAACTGCAAGTAATGCAACCGGAAGCATAAGGCTTATATATGCCAGAACCGAATATAAGATTCCTTTAATCAGATCCTTTGCACCCTGTTCACTTAATGCATATTTCTCCCGAAAATAATTCACCATTATTCTGCCTCCTTTCCGACCTTCCAATGAATGGATGTCTGATAATCATTCCACCTAGATGCATATTTTCCATTTGCCGCAATCAGTGAATCATGTGTACCTCGCTCAATGATTTTTCCCTCATCAAATACCAAAATCAGGTCTGCATTCTGTATGGTAGAAAGACGATGTGCAATCATAAGAACAGTCTTGCCTTTTGTCAGCTTTTCAAATGCCACCTGTATCTGATGTTCATTCTCGGCATCTGCAAAAGCCGTTGCCTCATCTAAGATAATAACGGGTGCATCCTTTAATATTGCTCTTGCAAGTGCAATTCTCTGACTTTCACCACCGGATAAATATGTGCCGCCACTTCCCACTACAGTATTGATTCCTTCAGGCAGACGATCGATGATTTCTTTACACTGGGCAGATTCGACTGCAAACATAATTTCTTTATCCGTTGCTTCCGGTCTCGCAGCACGAATATTTTCAAGTAATGTATCCTTAAAAAGTTTTGTACTCTGGAACACAAAAGCAATTCTGCTCATAAGTTTCTGCTTATCAATATTTCTTACATCAACGCCTCCAACCAGTATTTTTCCATCTGTAACATCGTAAAATCTCGGAATCAGCTTTGCAGCAGTGGATTTACCGCTTCCTGAAGCACCAACCAGTGCAACTTTTTTTCCTTCAGGAATTTCAAATGAAATATCATCAAGAGCCTTTACCTCTGTACCCGGATAGCAAAATGATACATTCTCAAATGCTACTGAAGCATCCTTTGGTTTTTCCGGATTTTCAGGCTCCTGTAAAGGTTTTTCATTAAGTATCTCCTCAATACGTGACACCGCACTTTTAGCCACCATCAACTGCTCACCCGCAAACATTACCCTGTTCATCATCGTTGTACAAATCGGGGTAAACAGACTGTAAAACAGAAAATCCAAAAGTACATCTTCATAAGCTGCATTTCCGCTTACTCCGGCTAAAATCATACATGCTACAGGTATCAGCAGAATAAATGTACCATTTAATGCAATATTAAAACCTGTCAGCGGAATACGGCATTTTATCGCATACCCTGAAGCATATTTTTCATACTCTTCAATTGACGCATGGAAATTTTCAAATGAATACACGGTCTGCTGGAACACCTTTACCACAGGTATTCCACGGATATATTCCACCGCTTCCTTATTCATATTTTCCAATGCAGTCATGTACCCCTCCATAAACCCTGAATTGTCTCCGCCCATCATCTGTTTTAAAAAGAAAACACTTATTATTAATGGAACCAGACAGCATAACCCTAACCGCCAGTCAAAGATAAAAATCATCACAAGAACAGCCACCGGCATAACTACTGCACCTGTCAGATCAGGTAACTGATGAGCCAGAAAATTTTCTGTCAGACCTGCATTATCATCAATAACTTTGCGCAAACGTCCGCTGGCATTCTGACTAAAATATCCTAACGGCAACGTAACGATATGATGTATAGCTGTTTTCTTCATATTTGTCGCAGTTCTGAATGCTGCCAGATGTGAACAGCAGAGTGCAACAAAATACAATATAATACTCAAAACCGAAAAACCTACTGCCCACCATGCATATGTGCTGCTATGCGCAGCAAGGCTGATATCTCCCTGCATCATTGCATTTACCATATCACGGACAACAAACCAGATGCATATAAACGGAATCATCGATAATACCATACTGATTCCTGCAAGAATCATACCCATGATTGTAAGCCAGTGTCTATTTCCGGCATATTCAAACATTTTTGATATCTCAGATTTATTCTTCATAATAACCTCATTTCCGGCATTACTCAGACAGATTCTCTGTACAGAAAAGTTTAATACAATTCTCAATCATTGTCTGATCATACTCAGTTGAAATACCTGAAGCAAGCCAATAAGCATAATCACCTTTATCATACTGTCCTAATGCATCCAAATCACTGCCATATCTTAACTCTATATGATATGTTGTAGATGATGTGTCAGGTGCAATGCAAAAATATGTAAACTCACCTGAATCGGCATCATCGCTCTCATATTCATACAATCCGCGGACCTCTTCCATGCCAACATAATGATAGGTATGTGCAAACACTTCTTTTCCATCCGCATCATAACCACTGATAGTAGATGTAGCGCCATCGAATTTCAATGTTTTTACATTCTGTGTAAAATCGCAGTCATAGACTCCGTTGCCATCTGCATATGCCTTGACAGCCTCTTCTCCATAAACCTTACCGGTTACCATTGATGCCAGTTTCTCATAAGTTGCCTGTGCATTTTCCTCACCAACAAGCTCCTTACAATTGTCAATCCATGTCTGCTCATATTCATCACTAAGAATTACAGGCCATAATTCCTGATAGCTACCCGTTAAGTCCTCAAGAAGCTGTTTTGCCTCGTCCTCATTTTCTTCAGTACTTTCTTCAGTTACTTTAGTTGTACTCTCCGTAACTTTCTTGTCTTCTGACTTATTTGTACCGGATGTTGAAGAACTTCCACAACCCGTAAACATAGTAATTGCCATAGCCATAGCTAAAAATAAACTCAAAAATTTTTTCTGTCTCATCTTGTATTTCCTCCTAAATAAAAAATGTGTTGAAGTTAGCTTTCCCTAACCACAACACATTTTAGTTGATTAAAATTTAAATTACAATTACTGAACAGACTTTTTTCTATCCATTCAGGCTTTCCTGCGATACTCCGTTGGCGGAACTCCATACTCACTGCAAAAAGCTGACGTAAATTTATTCGGATTTAAATATCCGATTTGTGCAGCAATCTCGCCAACCGTAAGTTCACTTTCTCTCAAAAACCGTTCTGCTACCTGCAAACGATACCGTTTTATATATGAATAAACCGAATCACCATAAACACCTTTAAAACACTTTTTCATAACTGTCGGTGAAATCTCAAAACGCTCCGAAAGATAATCTATAGTATAGTGTTCATTATAATGAGCTATTAAAAACGCATGAATCTGTTTGACAGCTTCAATCTGAGTCTCAGAGAAATGCATCTTCGCTGCCTTATTTTCCACCGGATTAAGTTCAGTCAGCACAAGCAATAATTCCAAGATTTTCACCCGTATATATCCCTGCCTTATTTTTACCGGAACAGTATATAACTCTGAAAAAATATGCTCTATCGTAGGATTAGCACGTATAATCGTAAAATCCTGCATACAGGAAATTTCCCTTATTCGTTCCAAATCCACATCCAATAACTTCAATATATTTCTCATTTCATCTGAAACCATGGAAAAATTCACGGTAACAGTAATTCCATGATAATGTGAAGTCGGAAACTCCGACTGATGGGAATTATCCTGTAAAGAACAAAATGACAAATCTCCCGCTGCCATATAACAGTATTGATGTTCGCCAAACAGACATTCACACCGTCCCTCTTTACAGTAATTAATCTCCATAACTCCCGGAGCCGGCTGCTGATGCTTATTACAATATGACATATGCATATCATTATAAACAAGTTCAATCCCCGGAAACGCCTGATATAATGTGATATCACCACTACCGCTTTTATTCTCCAGATGGAAACTTTTGCACATACCACCATTATCACTTTCTTCATGAACAGATGCGCCATATAAATCTATGCTGGCAAATCCATCCGATACAATATCAGATATATTTTCATTTTTTGCCGACTGTAATATATTTTTGGCAAGTTCATATGGATTATCCATAAGTAATTTCTCCTTTTTATTCCCTGTTCTTTAAAACCTCTGCCAGAAGCATATGTTTAATTCTTCTGACCAATAGATTATTTATAATAAAATACAATATAAAAATTGCTGCATATATTATAATATATATCCATATCGGAAACGATTTGTCAACTCCACATGCTACATTAGGTGCAAGTGCCGGTTCATAAATGGCATCCATAATTAATTTTGCCAGTGGTACAGAGATTAATGCGCCGATTGCTACAACATAGAAGTTCCCATCCAGATACATCTTTTTAAGTTCTCTGTTTCTATATCCAAATATTTTAATCAGGGCAATGCTGTATGATGACCTGTCAATCATGACCTTCATCATAAGATACAGAATGATTGCAAATATTAATACAGCAATTATTCCCAACATGACAATCATTGTCTTCATCTGATTAACAAATATACCTGCTGCCTCTTTCACATTTTCCTTTGTTGTCGTAGAATAAAGCCGTCCCGGCTCAATATTAAAATCATGATCAGCAAACACTACATTATAATAATCATCCTGCTCTGCAAACAGTTCCAATGCTTTTTCATATGGCATAAATACCACGAAACTTGGTGAATACTGTGTAACTCCACTTATCTCAAATGAATAATTTCTGTTATTTTCTTCATCCTTCAGAGTTATAACATCACCCTCTTTTAAACCGTATTTATACATAACAGATGAACTTATTGTCACTTTTTCCTGTGAATCCTCCAAATCTACGTCAAAGAAAGGATTATCATCTGTAATTCCCATTACCGTCACATCAAATTTATATCCATAAATTGATTTCTTCATTGTCTTTGCATATGCCTTATATCCTCCCTCCGGCGGAACTTCTGACGGATATTTATAAGAATACATATATTCATATTTAGTATCTTCCGGATACTGTATCCGCACATTATTGCAATATACATAAACTTCAACCGCCATAACCGCAATTAACAGGCTGACAAACATTCCAAATACAACCGTAAATGCTGTTCTGCGTTCTCTCAGCAACTGACGGATTTTAAACAGTCTTATAAACTTCATGTTCTTTAATCGTATATCCTTACCCCTGCTTACCTTCTGCTCATTTTTCATCAGTGACAACACGGTGCGTGATAATCTTTTATTGATAACCAGACTTGTCACTATAAAACAGATAATAGGAGGAGCAATTATTCCATATATTATCAGATATGGCATAACCATTACTTTCAAATCAGGCAGTGAGTAATAATTATAGCAGTCCTGCATCTGTATACGTACCCCCGCATCGCTATATGCAATCAATGTTCCAATCACACCGGATACTGCAGCAATTATTGTAGGAAGCATGACATAATGCCTCATCAGGTCTTTCTTGTTCACTCCAAGAGCATACAAAGCTCCTATTACCGAACTTTCCTGATCAATAGAATGTACAACAAACACAGATAAAACATATGAAATCAGAACAAGAATAATGCAGCCTGCTATAATGCCCACACTGCGGTACAACTCCTGGTCACCGGATGCTGCCTGAATCCTTACATTATCCCCTGCCTTAACAAATGACAACAGATTGCCGGCATCACTTTCGAGTTTCAGTTTTTTTAACTCATCCTTAAGTTCATCATCAGTCATGCTGTCATTCAAACGATAGGCATAGTAATATTCTTCTGATTTTACACTTTTTCCCTCATTCCGCATGACATCATATGTATCTGAATCCACAAATCCCAGTCCGAAATTCTTACTGTCACATCCTGTATCACCTAAAGATTTCAACATCGAGTCATAATCAGGAACCGTGCCTATTCCGGTCACCTTAAATGTCCTGTCACCAAATTTTATCGTATCACCGGGCTTAATATCATGCACCTCTGCATATCTTCGCTCCAGTACGATTTCATTTTCTGCTGCAGCCATATCCCCTTCTTTAAGAATCATCTTATCAATATGTTCACGATTCTTAAACAATCTGATTGTACTGTTATCCTCTAATGTATAATCCATAAAGAACATTTTTTCAAGTGTAATACCCTTATCTTCAATGTTTTTCCACTCTTCATCCTTCATAGGTACAAACAATGAAAACTGTCCGTCTTCAACCTTTGATTTCTCATCAGATTTCAGACTCCCACGAATAATCATCTCTGCTGCCCCAAGCATACTTACCACCAGGTACATACTGAGAATAATCAAAAATCCAAGAGCCAGATAACGTGCAATATTAGCTTTAAAATCACGTAAAATCCTTTTTTGTAATACTTTCTGCATCTTACAAATCCTCCAATTCTGCTGCCGATACCTTTGTTTCATTTTTGTAATTCTTTTTAATCAGACCGTCCTTTAATATAATTACCTGATCTACCATATCTTTAATAGCGTTATTGTGTGTGACAATAACCATAGTCGTACCAAACTGTGCATTTATCTTTTCAAGCAGAATCAGAATATCTCTGGATGTTTTTGAATCCAATGCTCCTGTCGGCTCATCACACAACAGTAACTTAGGATTTTTTATTAATGCTCTCGCAATCGCGCACCGTTGCTGCTGACCACCTGATAACTGTGCTGGAAATTTGTTCTGGTGTTCCGTAAGTCCTAGAATATCTAACAGTTCATCCATATTTAGCGGATTGTCTGTCAGATACTCACATACCTGTATATTTTCCCTTACAGTCAGATTTGGTACAAGATTATAAAACTGAAAAATAAATCCCAGATAATCTCTTCTGTAATCAGATAATTCATCTGCCTTTAATCCTACCATTTCCTTTCCATCCACCTGAATCGAACCGGAATCCACAGTATCAAGTCCACCTATACAATTTAACAATGTAGATTTCCCGGAGCCGCTGGTTCCCTGTATAACACACATATCTCCCTTTTCAATTCCTACAGAAACTCCATTTAATACCTGAATAAATGAACCTCCTTCTCCATAACTCTTCTTTACATCTGATACTTCTACATACATTGACTATTCCTCCTTTAAATTTTACATAACACTGTTATGTTTTGTTATGTAATCTGGCTATGCCCGATTATGGACATAGCCTTCTAATAATTAATCATTCTTTTTAAATAATGCCTCCCAGCCGGATTGCAGATATTGTAAAATCTGCCCCATATGTTCCAACGCCTTCTTTTCATCCTTTTCATGAAGCAGTACATGAACATAAGCATCCATCTCTATATGAACCACCCAGTGAAGTATATAATCATCCGGCGGTTTAACGTCTAGCTGTTTAGCCTGTTCTATCGCCAATGCTTTCTGCCCGCTCTCGAAAATATCAACAAATTCATCAATTATATTTTCATATCGCGAACCCTGGCTCTTTGTAAGAATAAGCTGGCATATATCATAATTCTGATATAACATGTGAAGAATCTGCTCAGTTGCATTATAATCATCATGTATATTATCTTCATCTGCTATCGAAAAATTCTGAAGCACCATCAGCTCCTGTTTAACATGCTGCGTCGCTATCTCCCGCACCCTTTCAATTGTCGGCTGCACAATAGCTGCAAACAAATCTTCTTTATCCTGAAAAAAGAAATACAAAGCTCCTGTTGTAACTCCTGCTTTTTTGCATATACTTCTCAACGAAGCTTTTTGATAACCTTTTTCCAGAAATTCAGCTCTGGCACATATGAGTAACTTTTCTTTAGCTTCCCGCTCACTCTTCATGGCATTACCTCAATTTCACTTATTCCGTTTAACATAACACCGTTATGTTATCATAACCCAATCGTATTGTCAATATTCATCTATACAATTCTTTTCTCCTGAGTTGTGTATATGGACGGCTGTTTCTTACTTTCACTGCCTGTTTTATATCTATATCCACATACATAATCCTTTCCTTATCGTCTGCTTTGGATAGTACATCACCATTTGCATCAATTACAACAGATTCTCCTGTGAAAACCACACTGCCTTCTTCTCCCACGCGGTTGCACATTGCTATTATTGCACTGTTTTGAAATGCCTGTACCCTCAATTCCCATTCAAACATTTCTGATGGTTCTGACTTTGTATTTACAGTCGGTATCAATATCAACTCTGCACCTTCCATCACTTCTGTCCTTATGCTTTCCGGGTAATGTCTGTCGAAACATACAACAATACCTATTTTACCATATTTTGTCTCAAATACCTTGAAGCCATCATTTGACGGCGTATAGTAATCCTGTTCATAAAACTGTTTCGCCTGCGCCGCATGCACCATTTGATGCAGCATCTTTAGTCGACCCAATACTCTTTTCCAGGTTTTCCTCTATATTTCCCGAATTTGACATCTGAACCAGTGCCAGACGCATAAACCACACCTTCTTTCTGCATTTTAATAAGAATTTATCCTTTTGATTTCAATTCTTCAAGTTGCTTTCTAAGTAAGGCAATTTCGTTATCTTTCTTGTTTATTTCAGAATCTTTATCGTTCAGTTGCTCTTTCATACCATTAATTTCACTCTGCATACCATCAATTTCATCCTGCATTTCATCAATCATATACTGCACAGTATTCCTATCGAGTTCTGCTAATTCTTTAGAAAACATATTCATCACCTTCTCTGTATTAAGGCACATGGTATACACTTCGTCATACATTTTCTTAAAATCGGGATATTTATCAATCAAAGCAATAATATCATCCGGTACATCTGATGAAAGAAATGTAAGCCATGTGTCCAATTTATTATTAATACCTTTATTGTGTAACATATTGATAAATATGTCAAGTGGAATAAATATGTAACGTTGAAGCAGATCAATCTCAATTCCTGTGTCAGATATCTGCTTAAATTTATGTATATATGTATTCGGATAATCCGAAAAGACTTTGGGACTCGCTTCAAATAAAACTATAGTATAAACAGTTTTAATGTTTTTATAACTAAAATTCTTTCCTAATCTGCTACGTACACGCTTATATTGTCTCAGCAGTAAATCAGATGAATAGCATGCAGCACGCTCACCATGAAACATATAACCTATCTTCTGGACTTCTACATTTGCTATAGAGCCATCTTTAAGTTCAACTACAATATCAAGTATTACAAGAGATGTTTCATCAGCTATTCTGACAGAATCATTAGGCAGTACCTCTTTGATAACAACTTTTTCACCCAATAACAGCGACAGCAGTTCATTAAGCCTTTCAGGAGCATATTCCGGATTCATAATCTCCTTAAAAAATGAATCATATAACATTTTCGCTCCCTTTACTCCACTACAAAAGTCAAGAAACATTTCCTGCTGATCATAATTCCAATCACGAAATATTTTACACAGATCCGGTGTATCATGAATCTCTTTTCTAATATCTTCTCTTTCCCTAATTATCGGGAAGTATAATTTTAAATTATTATTTCTCATATATCTCCTTTATAATATTTACAACTAGCGCATATAGTTGGTGCGGTTTTGTATTTATATTATCACATATTAATTATAAGTCAATACCTAGGATATAAAAAATAATAATAATTTAAATAATCACCCCCATTAATTATACTTATTTTAATCCCACTACAGATACGACTTCGTTCTTCGTATATCTGTAACCAAGTCTTCATTTCCGTCTGCTTTCATAAGTTCTATTAATTTGTCAACGTTATTTATGTCCTCCATTCCGCAGATTCTCTGATAATCTGCTCCCATCTCAAATATTTTCATTTTTATTATACATGACAAATCAACTTATCCCAACAGCTTATATCATCCCTGTAACTTATTTCCCCTTTTCCAGATAAATATTATGTTGTATAATCAAGCTATCAACTTAAAAGATAAAAGGAATGATAAAAATATGAAAACACGAGTACAAGATGCAGAAAAAAGAAAAATGTGCGGTTACAACTGTGCTCAGGCAGTTGCATGTACCTACTGCGATTTAGCAGGTATAGATGAAGACACAGCCAGAAATCTGACACAGGGATTTGCAGTGGGTATGGGCGGAAGCATGGAAGCCACATGCGGTGCACTAATCGGTGCAGTGAATACACTTGGACTTATCAATAAAAATCCACAAAAGACCATGCAGAGTGCCAGAAAGATGATAGATAAATTTAAATCACAAAACGGTACCGTTATATGCAGGGAATTAAAAGGCGTGGATGACGGAATTGTAAAAAGAGAATGTATCGACTGCGTAAAGGATGCAGCCGCACTATTAGAAAATGAATTGGAATAATCCGCATTAAGAAATTTTTCTTTATATAATACATATTGCAGAGTTTCGCAATTATCTGCTAAGATTCATGTGTCAAAAGCCCCTACGGGGACTAGCCAACACAAGTATGTGTATTTGCAAGCCAGCTTGCAATATCACATACTGTGCTTGGCTGGTGCGTAGCACCCTTTTGACACATGAATCCTGCTAATTAGTATTACTTAAGTTTTCCATACTCTTCATCTGAGACAGGTTCACACCATTCATTTGAGGTATCCTCTCCGGGTACTTCTACTGCAAGATGGCTGAACCAGCTGTCAGGTGCTGCTCCATGCCAGTGTTTAACTTCTGCCGGAATATTAATACAGTCACCCGGTTTCATTTCTATTGCTTCCTTGCCTTCTTCCTGATAATATCCACGTCCTGCAACACATACCAGAATCTGTCCGCCACCATTTTTAGCATGATGTATATGCCAGTTATTTCTGCATCCAGGTTCAAATGTTACATTGAATATTCCAACCTGTTCTGTAGAAACAGGCGCAAGATAACTTTTACCCTTAAAATACTGTGCAAAAGCATCATTCGGCTGTCCGATTGGAAATACCATCTCCTTTGCATGGGCTCTCATAGCCTCATCTTCGTATGGCAAATCTCCTTCATTTACTGACCATACCTCTTTAGCAAGATTAAATACTGCCCAGCCCTTTGGCCATCCTGCGTAAAAAGCCACATGTGTAATAATTGCAGCTATTTCCTTCTGTGTCACACCATGATCTTTTGCATTCTGCAAATGAAACTTTAATGATGAATCTGTAATTCCCTGTGCCATAAGAGCAACTACCGTAATAATACTTCTTGTCTTAACATCTATGTCCTCATTGTTCCAGTTTTCTCCAAAAAGAACATCATCATTAAAATGTGCAAATTCCGGTGCAAACTCACCTAATGCATTTCTTCCTGCCGTCTGTACTATTTCCTTCATTTTTAATTACCCTCTTTCTATAATGTTTTTACCCAGTTTTCAATTTCCTGTCTGTTTGTGTTGTTAAGGAGTTTTCCCTCAACAAATGTTGCATCCGGTGCAGAAGGCTGCAATTCTTTAACCGTATTACCAAATCCGCTGCCGCCTGACGTTGCAAATAAAATAATCTTCTTCCCTGAAAAATCATATTTTTCCAAAAAAGTATTAATAATTGTAGGTGCCACATACCACCAGATAGGGAATCCAATAAATATTTCATCATAGTTTTCAATCTTTGCATCCTCACCTGCAATTTCAGGTCTTATTTTTTTATCACTCATTTCCACACTGCTTCTGGACTTTTTATCCATCCAGTTAAGATCAGCACTTGTATATGCTTCTTTCGGTGTAATCTCATATAAATCTGCTTGTGCCGCATCAGCTACCATTTCAGCTACTTTCTTTGTTGTTCCGCTTGCACTAAAATATGCTACTAATTTTTTTCCCATAATTCTCTCTCCAATCTGCGATAATGCTTTTATCAACTAAAAATGTGTAAGATATAATCTCTTATACCCTACACATCTATTATATTTCTTTTATTTAATTATGACTAATACTTATATTACATTGTCATCTATGCCTCAAAAGCATTAATTTCTTCTATGAATAATTTAATTGCCTTCGAGTATGGTATATTTCTCCTCCATGCAATAACAGTGCTTGATTTCATTTCAGGATACAGTTTTTTTTGGACAATCAGATCACTCCTCCAATATTTTGCTGCACCTCTTATCGAAACCGGATATCCAAGCCCGTTTATAGCCATAACTCCTGCATTAGTTCCCAGATTACTCGTAAATGCTATATTGAGTTTTTCAAAATCTTTGCCAAACCATTTTGCCAGCTCACTCTGAACACTATAGCGTTCCGGCAGAATAAGCGGCAGATTCAGTAAATCTTCCTTTGTTATATATTCTTTTTCCGCCAGAGGATCGTCAGGTCTCATGCCAACAACCCACCAGTCACTGTCTTTTATCCTTATATAGTCAAGATTTTCAGTGTTCGTCGGCTCCAGAAACAATCCTATATCTATAAGTCCTTTATTCATCATTTCAAGAACGTTGTCTGCCGTTCCTGTATGTAATGCAATCTGAACCATGGGATATTTTCTTTTATAACCTTCTATAATTTTTGCCAGTGTTTCAACCGCTGCAAACTCGCCACATCCAATGGTTATAACACCATCAACAACATCTTCGTTTTCTTTAAATTCATCGACTATCTTATCTTCTAAATCTATAATTTCCAATGCTCTTCTTTTTAACAGCAGTCCCTCATCCGTGAGAGTAATATTTCTTCCGTTTCTGTTAAAAAGTACCGTTTCTAATTCTTCCTCAAGACCTGAAATCTGTCTTGAAAGAGTCGGCTGGGTTATGTGCAGCTGTTCAGCCGCCTTAGTAAAGCTCTGCTCTTTTGCAACCGTAAGAAAATAACGCAATACCCTTAACTCCATCGTTTCACCTCCAATTCACAGACTCATAATAACACAAAAAGCTATGATAAATATTACCATAGCTTTCTTTCATAGAGAGCGCGAGACGGGACTCGAACCCGCGGCCCCGACCTTGGCAAGGTCGTGCTCCACCAACTGAGCCACTCGCGCATATTAAATTATCAATCACATGCTATCATGTAATCAAAAGCGGGTGATGGGAATCGAACCCACGTATCTAGCTTGGAAGGCTAGTGTTCTACCATTGAACTACACCCGCAGAACTCATTCGCAATATACTTATCACGAACAAGCAATATATTATCATAGCAGTTTAAAAATGTCAAGAGTATTTTTATTATTTTCTTCCATTCCGTATAGGATTAGTTCCATCATACGGATTATCTCCCCTGTATGATAAATTATTATTTATAATATCATCAGGATTTCTTCTCGTATATTCCTTGACATTCTCCCACTTTCCATTCCTAAAACGTGAATAGGATGATACATTGTGGGTATTATTATCTATATCCAGTCCCCATCCGTCTTCCAATGACTCTGTTTTGCACAAAACAAACAGAATAAGCGGCACAAACATCATTAAAACTTCAACTGGACTCTGCAATATTTTCACAAAAGCCTGTTTTACCGATAAACCGTTATTGCAACAATATTCTTCCATTTCATCAAGAGAAACTGATATAGACGCAATCACTATAAACGTGAATATGCAGGCGCCGATAATATAGATCACCATTTCTATGGTCGCACCCGTAATACTTCTGTCCCATCTGGTACCAAACTCCCCCATAAATATCATTTTTAAATAACCGACTATTCCCGGTTCACAACGATACCCCGGAATATCATATAGCAGTGCACAAATCAGGGCTGCACATCCATATAAAGTAAGTCCTGCACTAATATATTTCCTATTCTCATACACATATCCTATCTTCTTAATAATTCCCAAAACCAGACATACTATCCCCAGTGGGAAAAACACTATTGACAGCAGAATTATTATCAGATTTTCCATCCTGAAATGTTTTATCTTCCTGATAAACGTACAAAATGCAATACCCAGTCCCAGTAACAAAAATATTCCTCCGGCATAGATATTAAACAGGTATGTCAATAACAGAATTATCGTATATAAGCCAATGAATACATGACCACTCACCGGTTTTTGGTATTCCGGATTGTTCTCCCGCCTTTATTTCAATATTTTTTTATTTCCTATAGACGTTATGTTATACATAATCGTTCCCAAAACAGATTTCCTGTATATTTTTTTATCACTCCGGTGGTCTTTAGTTTTTTTTGTCTTCGCGGCATTTCCCTGACTGTTTTTATTTACTCCTTTATTATACCTGTCCATGCAGCTCTTACATATAAATCCATTACATGCCTCATTTCCTATATAAAAAGAACCCAATCTTTCAAAAAGATCAGGTTCGTCATTCTTAGCTTATAATGCCCAGTTCCGGAATCGAACCAGAGACACGAGGATTTTCAGTCCTCTGCTCT
>ERZ1034998.354-NODE-354-length-30728-cov-5.083265_pt1 | contig 30728 bp, 27 predicted proteins | sample MGYA00520621_ERZ1034998 | MGnify/ENA primary metagenome ERZ1034998 (study PRJEB33766, sample SAMN09781748) | gut metagenome | biome: gut microbiome | host: Homo sapiens | place: Madagascar | study: EMG produced TPA metagenomics assembly of the PRJNA485056 data set... | reverse complement strand
CCGGCACTTCGTTACGAATTGGATCATTGGGGTGAGTAATTATGTCGAAAGCATTTGCGGAAGTATTTCCAACGCTTAAGCTTGACGATGAACTTAAAAGGTTATTGGATACCGCCGAGGTAACCAAAATAAGTGCGAATCATGATCACAATCATATTCGCATTTATTTGCTTGCGGAGAGACTTATCTTTAAGAGCAAGGTGTGGAAGCTTGAGGAGGAAATCAAGAACCAGATATTTGCATCGCAGAATGTCACGGTTAAAATCATTGAGAAATTCCAGCTTTCCGAGCAGTACAATGCCAAGACGCTGACGGAGATCTACTTTGACAGTGTGTTAGAGGAGCTTTATGCGTACAGTGTCTTAGAGTACAACCTGCTCCGCACGGCGAAGAAGGAGTTTGACAAGCCAAACCATCTGATCCTTACACTGGAAAAGACGATCATTGCCAAGACGCGCACAAACGAGCTGCTGGAGTTCTTGGAGAAGGTCTACTGCGAGCGCTGCGGGATGGATCTGATCATTCAGGTGGAGTATTCCGAGCCGGCGGAGAGCAAGTACCGCCAGAATGCAGAGAAGCAAATTCGACTTGAGGTGCAGCAGATCGTAGAACGCACCGGAATGGCATTAAAACGCAATGCAGAGGACGGCGAAAATAGCGCAGAAAGTGCGGATAAAGCACAAGATGAGCTGCTTGTCGCTCCGGAAAACACAACGAATAGTGTAGAAGCGAAAGCATCAAAAGCAAAATCCGGTGAAGGAAAAGCTGCAAAAGAGAAACCAAAGTTTGAAAAAAAGGGCGAATTCCGCCGCAAATTCGAGCGCGATTCGATGAAAAAGTCTGACAATCCGGATGTGATCTACGGAAGAGACTTTGAGGATGAGAACATCGACATTGCAAAGATCGACGGTCCGATCGGCGAGGTGACGATCCGCGGCAAGATCCTTACGGTCGAGACGCGTGAGATCCGAAACGAGAGAACCATTGTCATTTTTTCCATCACAGATTTTACCGATACGATGGTGGTCAAGGTATTTTCCCATAACGACCAGCTTGAGGCACTGCTTGGCGGGCTCAAGCCTGGGGCATTTGTCCGCTTAAAGGGTATCGCAACGATCGACAAGTTTGACAGTGACCTTACGCTCGGCTCGATCGTCGGCATCAAGAAGATTCCGGATTTTACATCGATTCGTATGGATACAGCGCCGGAGAAGCGTGTGGAGCTGCACTGCCACAACAAGATGAGCGATATGGACGGTGTATCGGATGTCAAGGATATCGTAAAGCGTGCCATGAAATGGGGACACAAGGCGATCGCAATCACCGACCATGGTGATGTGCAGGCGTTTACCGATGCCAATCATGTCGTGGAGGGTGTTGACAATTTCAAGCTGATCTACGGGGTGGAGGCGTATCTGGTCGATGACTTAAAGGATATTGTCACGAACTGCGGCAATCAGTCGCTGGATGATAAATATGTTGTTTTTGATATTGAGACAACCGGATTCAGCCCGAAGGTCAACAAGATCATTGAAATCGGTGCGGTTAAGGTAGAAAACGGAAAAATCACGGACAGGTTTTCCACGTTCGTCAATCCGCAGGTACCGATCCCGTTCCGTATCGAAGAGCTGACCTCCATCAAAGATGACATGGTGGTCGGTTCCCCGACCATCGATGTGATCCTTCCACAGTTTGCGGAGTTCTGTAAGGATTGTATCATGGTGGCGCACAATGCGGATTTTGATATGAGCTTTATTTTAAAAAATTGTGAGGATCTCGGCATTGATTTCTCACCGACCTATGTGGATACGGTCGCACTTGCGCGTATTTTGCTTCCGGCATTAAACCGTTTCAAGCTGGATACGGTTGCAAAGGCAGTTGGCGTGTCCCTGGAGAATCATCACCGTGCAGTCGATGATGCCGGGTGTACCGCAGAAATCTTTGTGAAGTTCCTGCCAATGCTTAAGGATCGCGGAGCCAGTACACTTGCGGAGGTAAATGCGATGGCAAGCGCATCGGCGGAGAATATCAAGAAAATGCCGACCTACCATGCAATCATTCTTGCAACCTGCGATCAGGGCAGGACGAACCTGTATCATCTGATCTCGCTGTCGCATATCAGGTATTATCACAGAAGACCGCGTATTCCAAAGAGCGAGTTCTTAAAATACCGTAACGGTCTTTTGATCGGTTCTGCCTGTGAGGCGGGCGAGCTTTACCGTGCGATCTTAAATGGAAGAGGAGACGAGGAGATCGCAAGGCTGGTTGAGTTTTATGATTATCTGGAGATACAGCCGCTCGGCAACAATGCATTCATGATCCGGGATGAGGATTCCCCGATTGCAGATGACAATGACCTGATCGATATCAACAAAAAGATCGTCTCACTCGGCGAGCAGTTCCACAAGCCGGTCGTTGCCACCTGTGATGTGCATTTCCTTGATCCGGAGGACGAAATCTACCGGCGGATCATCATGGCAGGAAAGGGCTTTGATGATGCCGACCAGCAGGCACCGCTGTTCCTTCGGACGACGGAGGAGATGTTAAAGGAATTTGAGTATCTCGGTTCGGCAAAGGCGGAGGAGGTCGTCATAACCAACACCAACATGATCGCGGATATGTGTGAGCGCATTTCCCCGGTACGTCCGGATAAATGTCCGCCGGTCATTGCCAATTCCGACCAGATGCTGCGTGATATCTGCTACAACAAGGCACATAAGATGTACGGGGACGTCCTTCCGGCGGTGGTGCAGGAGCGCCTTGACCGTGAGCTTAATTCCATTATCGGAAACGGATATGCCGTTATGTACATCATTGCACAGAAGCTGGTGTGGAAGTCGAATGAGGATGGGTATCTGGTTGGATCGCGTGGATCTGTCGGAAGCTCCTTCGCAGCGACGATGGCTGGTATCACGGAGGTAAATCCGCTGCATGCACATTATCTTTGCACCAACCCCAGCTGCAAGTACAGCGATTTTGACTCTGAGCTGGTGCAGTCCTATTCCGGACGCGGCGGCTGTGACATGCCGGATGCCATCTGCCCGAAGTGCGGCAGACCGCTTTCCAAGGAGGGCTTTGACATCCCGTTTGAGACATTCCTTGGATTTAAGGGAAATAAGGAGCCGGATATCGACTTGAACTTCTCCGGAGAGTACCAGAGTAAGGCGCATAAGTACACGGAGGTTATCTTCGGTGAGGGACAGACATTTAAAGCGGGTACGATCGGTACACTTGCCGACAAGACGGCATACGGATATGTAAAGAATTATTTTGAGGAGCGCGGTGTACATAAAAGAAGCTGTGAGATCGACCGCATTGCCGCCGGCTGTGTCGGAATCCACAGGACGACCGGACAGCATCCGGGTGGTATCGTCGTTCTTCCGGTGGGGGAGGACATTGATAACTTTACCCCGGTACAGCGTCCGGCAAACGATATGACGGTCGACATCACGACCACGCACTTTGATTACCATTCCATCGACCATAACCTGTTAAAGCTTGACATTCTCGGACACGATGATCCGACCATGATCCGTATGCTGCAGGATCTTACCGGTGTTGATCCGACACAGATCCCGCTGGACGATCAGGCGGTCATGTCACTGTTCCAGAATACCTCGGCACTCGGCATCAAGCCGGAGGACATCGGAGGTTGCAAGCTTGGTGCGCTCGGCATCCCGGAGTTCGGTACAGACTTCGCGATGGGCATGTTGATCGACACCCAGCCGAAGGAGTTTTCCGACCTGATCCGTATCGCGGGGCTTTCCCACGGAACGGACGTATGGTTAGGCAATGCGCAGACCTTGATCCAGGAGGGAACGGCAACGATTTCCACCGCGATCTGTACGCGAGACGACATCATGATCTACCTGATCGGCATGGGGCTTGATTCGGAGGAATCCTTCAAGATCATGGAGGCTGTCCGTAAGGGTATGGTTGCCAAGAAAAAGTGCGATAAGTGGCCGGAGTGGAAGGCGGATATGATCGCGCACGGCGTGCCTGACTGGTATATCTGGTCGTGTGAGAAAATCAAGTACATGTTCCCAAAGGCACATGCCGCGGCATACGTTATGATGGCGTGGCGTATCGCGTACTGCAAGGTGTTTTACCCGCTTGCATACTACGCGGCATTTTTCTCCATCCGTGCAACCGGATTCAGTTATGAGCTGATGTGTCAGGGAAAAGAACGGCTGAATAATTATCTTGATGAATATAAGAAGATGGACAACCCATCCAAGAAGGATCAGGATACGATCCGTGATATGCGTATCGTGCAGGAAATGTATGCGCGCGGCTTTGATTTTATGCCGATCGATGTATACCGGGCGCAGCCGCACCGGTTCCAGATTATCGACGGCAAGCTGATGCCATCCTTCAACAGCATTGACGGTCTCGGTGACAACGCTGCGATCGCAATCGCGGAAGCTGCAAAGGATGGACCGTTCCTGTCGAAGGATGATTTCAGGGAGCGCACCAAGGTGTCCAAGAACGTCACCGATCTGATGGCAGATCTCGGACTGCTTGGCGATATTCCGGAATCCAATCAGCTTTCACTGTTTGACTTCGGGGCGTAGACGGGGAAACTACTTTTTATTCTCAATCCGTCCCGGAGAAAAGCGGGTTAGTTCACCCGGATTTGAGGTAGGTGTGTAGTATACCTGTCCGGTAAAATAATCGGTAACGTAAATATAGTAGCTCGTGACATTGATACAACTGTATGTTCCGGGCGCAAGTTCCCTTGCATTGCTGCCGTCATTTTTGATCATGCACAGTGCAGGGGAATTTTCGTCATAGCGCTGATAATAGATGTAGCTGCCATAAACATTGTAGGTGTCGATGCTGTCGGTCGTAAGCACCGTCGGGCTTCCGGCAGAGAGGTTCGTGTGGACAAGCGAATAGTTGTTATCGACATCCAGATAGTAGGCGTTGCCGTCGCCGGAGACGGTAGGCTTGTAGCTGTTGCAGCTATACACCTGATAGGTGCCGTCCGTCGCGGTGTCGTACACCCAGATGCTGCCGTCGGTCGACATATTGTTATAGTAGAAATACTGACCGTTGCTGCTGCATGTAAACTGATAGGTATTGGACAGCTTGGTGCGCTCAGTGCCGTCGATCTTGATCTTGTAGAGCGTGGTCGCAGTCTCGCTGTCGTAGTGCAGATAGTAGATATAGTTGCCAATCAGTGAGGCATACAGGCACGGATCCGGATCGAGAACCGTCACATGTGAATCCTTGCGGTCGAGGCGGCACAGACTGTTATTGTGGAACGAGAAAAAGTTGTGTCCGGCTGCAGAAAGATCGTTATCCCGGACATAATAGACATAATGGCTGTCGGCATTTATGTACATGACCGTATCATTGCAGAGTTTTTTGAGATTGCTGCCGTTTGCATCCATTGAGTAAAGGCGGTTTTCGTCATCCGGGTTCGCAAAAAAGACAACACCGTTATTCTCACAGAACAGACCGGCATTGTAGAGGTTGCCGGCGGTATTGCCGTTGACATAGTTGGTGTTATAGAGAATCCGGCGGCTGAGATAATTGTAGACAAACAGCCCGATAACGCCCACGAAAAGAAGTACGATTAGTATTCGGATCAATAGTTTACGCATAATGTTCCCTCCTGCTTTGTATTATATATTTTACACGCATTTCACGCAAGGCAGTCTTGCCATTCCTGTTGTTTTATACTATATTTTTATATAAGACAAACGGTGGACAGAAACGCCGGAAAACAACGGATGGAGCGAATATGAAGGACTTACTCGAATTAAGAGATGAAATTGACAGAATTGACAACCAGATTGTAGAGCTTTACGAGAAGCGCATGGAGGTGGCAGAGGGGGTTGCACAGTACAAGATTGCAAACCATAAGCCGGTGTTTGACCGGGAGCGCGAGCACCAGAAGCTTGTGACACTTTCAGCAAAAGCACATTCGGATTTTAACAGGAATGGTATCAGGGAGCTGTTTGACCAGATCATGGCGATGAGCCGCAAGAAGCAGTACCAGCTTTTAAACGAGAACGGCATCCGGGAAGAAATTGGGTTTACTCCGGTGGACAAACTGGATTTCGAAAATGCGCGGATCGTCTTTCAGGGCGTGGAGGGGGCGTACAGTGAGCAGGCAATGAAGGAATATTTCGGCAGCCATTGTGACAACTATCATGTAGATACCTGGAAGGATGCGATGGAAGCCATCAAGAATGGGGACGCGGACTACGCAGTTCTCCCGATCGAGAACTCCTCCGCGGGAATCGTATCGGAAAATTACGATCTCATGGTTGCTTACGACAATTATATCGTGGGAGAGCAGATCATACCGATCGAGCATGCACTGCTTGGACTTCCGACGGCAGAGCTGTCTGATATCAGGACCGTCTATTCCCACCCGCAGGCGTTGATGCAGTGCGGGGAATATTTTGAGGAACACCGCAGCTGGGATAAGATCAGCCTGAAAAATACTGCTATGGCGGCAAAGAAGGTCAGGGATGACGGCATTGCATCGCAGGCGGCGATCGCAAGTAAGATCACGGCGGACATTTATGGACTGAAGGTGCTTGAGAACGCAATCCAGGACAACAAGAACAACAAGACACGCTTCATCATCGTGACCGGAAAGAAGATCTACCGCAAGAACGCAGGGCGCATGAGTATCTGTTTTGAAATCCCGCATGAGAGCGGTTCACTGTACCGTATGCTTTCGCATTTTATCTACAACAATCTGAACATGACGAACATCCAGTCCCGCCCGATCGGGGATCGCAACTGGGAGTATCGGTTTTTCGTAGACTTCGAGGGTACTTTTGAGGACACGGCGGTACAGAATGCTCTGCGCGGGCTTCGCGAGGAGACCACCTACCTCAAAATCCTCGGAACCTACTAAATCATACAATCACAAGCCACAGCCACTGGGTTTATTGGCATTCTGCCATCAGACTTTTTAGGATTTTTGCGTGTACCGCTTGGAGACAAAAACGATTCCACAAGAATTGTAGAAATTCTTTTCAACCAGTCCGGCGGTGATAGGGTTATGTCTTATATCAGCTTTGACACTCCCAGCCCGACTGTCCGTGGCAGAAAGACTTGCACTCAAACTTTTTAGTTCTTCTAAGCGGGCGTTTTTGCGAAGTTGATATTAGAGCATGCCCTTCAAAACTCGCTTTTTATATCTTCTATATAGCAACACAGTTAGCTCAAACAGATGAAGGGCATGCTCACATTTCCCAAAATCCGCCCGCAAGAAGAACACAAAAGTTCTCGAATTGCAAGTCTTTCTGCCGCGAACCGCCGGGCGGGAGTGCTCAAACTTATAGAAGACAGAACTTATAAATAAACCGCCGGATGGTTGGATTAGAATTTCACAATTTGCAGTGGTGCTTTTGGCAAAAGGGGAGCACGCAAAAACGATGAAGTATTACATAAAAATGAAATAAAAGTATTTTGCAATTATGGAGTATGCGTTATAATGCAAGAAAACGAGAGGAGCGGAAGTTATGGCGGCAACACGCGATATGACAGAGGGCAATATCACAAAGTCTATTTTATTCTTTGCACTGCCTATTTTTATAGGAAACATTTTTCAGCAGTTGTATAACGTGGTGGATACTGCGATCATCGGAAATGTGCTCGGAGATACCTCCCTTGCGGCGGTCGGGGCATCGTCCTCGCTGTATGGTCTTGTGATCGGCTTTGCGAATGGCTTCAGTAACGGTTTCTCGGTCGTGCTCGCGAAATACTTCGGAGCGAGGGACGAAAGACAGATGAAAAAAGCAGTAGCGCTTATCTATATGCTTTCGTTTACAATCGCGGTAGCGCTTACGATCATCAGCCAGATATATCTGCGCCCGGTGCTGGTATGGCTTAAAACGCCGGATACGATCATTGACCAGACGGATGCCTATATGCGGATAATTTTACTGTTTGTGATCGTTACGATATTTTATAATATGTTCTCCGCGATACTGCGTGCGATCGGAAACAGCAGTACGCCGCTGTACTTTTTGATCCTGTCATCCCTGATCAATGTGGTGCTCGATATCTGGTTTGTAAAGTACTTAAACATGGGTGTGCGCGGAGCCGGAATCGCAACCGTAATCTCACAGGTGGTATCGGTGGTGCTGTGCATTGTCTATATCTACCGCAAATGCCCGATCCTTACCTTATCCATAAAGGATATGAGACCGGAGGGTACGCTGACGAAGGAACTGCTTTCAATGGGCTTCTCCATGATGCTTATGATCGAGGTCGTGCAGATCGGATCGGTCGCGCTCCAGAGTGCAGTCAACTCACTTGGTGAGGAGATCATTGCCGCGCATACGGCAGGCAGAAAGGTGGACGAGATCTTTATGATGCCATTTGGCGCACTGACAACCGCCTGCTCAACCTTCACCGGACAGAATTACGGTGCAGGGAACCATGAGCGCATTCAGAAAGGAATCAGGAGCGGAATCGGAATCTCCCTGTGCTGGGCGGTATTTTGTATCCTCTGCGCATTCTGCTTCGGACTTCCGATCATCCGGTTTATATCCGGCAGTCACAACGAGCAGCTGCTGGCAACAGCACTTCGGTATCTGCGCATCAACATTGCATTTTTCCCGGTGCTGTGCTTCCTGCTGATATTAAGGAGCTGCCTGCAGGGCGTAGGACACAAGATCGTGCCTGTATGCGGAAGCATTGTGGAAATGACACTTAAATTTGTCGCGGCGGGCATTCTGACAGCCCAGCTGGGCTATCTTGGGGTATGCATCATCGAGCCGGTCACCTGGTGTATCTGTGCAGTGATGGTCATCGTTGACTTTGGTTTTTTCCTAAGAGCCATGCGAAAAGGACAAATGCGTGCGGCGTAGCAAAGAGGCTAGCTTGCGTACTGCTCATGTTCGAACATATCGAAAAGCAGATTGCAGGTATGTATGGTCAGTATGTCCGTGCATTCGTTTTCGGACATATTGCGGAGCTTTTCCTTTAAATAGCATAATTGTAAAGATAAATTTGATATGAGTACATGATCCGGAGCTTTGGAAAACGGCAGTCGAATGACGCCGGGAATGCTCCGGATTTCTTTATAGAAGTCATAATTTTTGACATAGATCGAGCCGATCAGCTCGGCGGCGCTGCTGCGGTCGAACGACCAGGCCTGCAGCAGATGATGGATGTTCATCAGATCGTGGATAATGTCGAGATACTTTGCAACATTTCCATAGCTTCGCTGCAGCTCAAGCGCCTGTACGCTTTCATTTAGTTCACTGTTTAAGGTCTGTGTGTAATTCATTGATTATCTCCCGGTTCTTTTTAATCACATAAGTGGTTTCAGCTAAAAAATAGCAGGTCATGCCTGGGAGATTTTGTCGAAAAGAAAAAATAAGACGGGAACAAAAAAGCTGCCATCATTCCTGATGGCAACCATTTTTTTTGCAGAGATATTTCATTTCCGGATCGGTTGGATCCCATGTGTGATCCGCATCCAGTTTTAATGCCTCCGGCGTTCCGAGCGGACCGGGATTTGGATCATCATAGATGGTAACCTGTGTGCGCCGTGAACAGTTGTCGTAGATCCACTTGGTATCCTCACAGTTAAGACGTATACAGCCCGCAGAGGCAGGTGTTCCGAGCTTGTTGAACTCGGTCACGTCCAGAGAGTTCGCATCCTGATTGGTCAGATAGTATACGGAGTGGAACAGAATACTTCCGGTGATACGGGTGCACCATTGTCCGTAGACATTGTGGTACAGTGGGTGCCAGCGGTACTTGTCTGTTGTGCGGAAGGTGCCGGCAGGCGTTGCTGTACCGGTGGAGCACAAAAATGCTTTTACGGGAATGAGACAGCCCTTCTTCGCAGTGTCCGCAGCGTATACCGTAACGGTGTCCGTGGTGCGGTTGATCTTGATCGTGTAAGCACTCTGTGGCCCGATGATACCCTCCACGTTTGTGATAAGATCTCCGGATGCATCATAGTAGAGCTTGTAATTTCCCTCGTACTTTGCCTTGTAATAGAGTTTTTCCTTGTAGGCTTCGCTTAAGGAGCCTTTTTGGATGGTTCCGTCGTCGGATAACCAGTAGGCACGCACGGCAAAGCGGTATGTATTCTTATAGGTAAGCCCCTTGACGGTGTAATGGTTGGTCGCATAGGCAGCAATGGTCTTGACCTTTTTCCACTTGCCGTCTACGTTCTTGTAGATGATATAGCCATCGGCATCCTTGACGAGATCCCACTTGATGGAAAATGCGCTGTCAGAAACCGGCATAAGCTGGGTGATCACAGGAGCCTGCGGCTTGAATGCACATTTGGAGGCCTTACTGTAATCACTTAAGAGTCTGCCGTCTGCAGTGTCCTTGTAGGAACGGACTGCATACTCATAAGTAACGCCGTAGGTGCAGTCAGTGTCCGTGTATTTCATCTTCTGGGCAGATGGATAGGTCTTTACCTCCTGCCAGCTCCTGGCACCTTTGACGCGGCGGTACAGGATGTAGCCGTCCACCGTCTTGGATTTTGACCAGGTGGCAACGATCTTGCGTGCATTTACCGTGGCGGATACCGCGGCCGGTGTCTTTGGAAAAATAGTATAGGTCTTGGTGATAGTTCCCTGATAACCGCCCATTCCGGTGATCGTAACGGATGCTGTACCAATCTGGATGTTGTTATCATAGCGGATGGTATAATTCTTGTTCTTCTTGAGCTTCTTGTCACCGTAGTATACGGAGATGGAAGGCTTTTTCTCCTTACCGGAGTAGGTGTACGTCGTCTTGGAGAGTGAGATCGTACAGTCGGATAAAGAGACTGCCTGCTCGGAGGTTGCTGCGATGCCGTCATCAGTGGTGGCGGTTGTGGCTGCATCATCGGCTGTGCCGGTGGCATTGCTTGTTACATCATCCGCGTCAGCGGCGGAAGTGTCGGTGGAAGCAGCCGTGGCTGCTTCGGATGTCGCTGCATCTGTTCCGGCAGCGAGTACATCGGTCTTAAGCGGCGTACACAACAAGGCGCACGCGCAGGTGGCTATAAATGCATATTTTATGTAATGTTTCATTGGCTTATCCTTTCATACTACAATACATTAGTTCGATTATAGCACGTTTGTGTGAAGTTGTCTTTAAAAAGTTCTTAGCAGATTTTGTCAGATTCCTTTGAGTATTTATTCATAATGAGTGGAAAAGTCTTGCTTTTTGATGGGAAAAGAAGTATATTGTTGACAAATCTTAGGGGTGAATTGCTATGGAAATGAAAATCAACGAAGTAACCGATATGACAGAAAAAAAGGGTCTTGAGGAGATTGACCAGAGCGTGGAGATGCTCGATCTCCACCAGATGGGAGATCTTCGGCAGGATGTTGAGATCCTGCGGGAGCGGTTGATGAACAACCACCGTATCAATCAGGATCTTTATGTGGAGTATGACGTTAAGAGAGGACTTAGAGATTCCTCCGGAAAGGGCGTCCTGACAGGACTTACCGAGATTTCCGATGTGTGTGCGTACCGCATGGAGGGAGACCAGAAGATTCCTTCCGATGGGCAGCTGTACTATCAGGGAGTCAATGTTATCGATCTTGTTGAAGGACTTTCCGACCGCAAGTTTGGTTTCGAGGAGACGATATATCTTCTGATGTTTGGCAAGCTGCCGAATCAGAAGGAGCTGGATATGTTTTTACATGTCATGTTTGAAATGCAGGATCTCGGCGGAAGATTTGTCCGCGACGTTATCATGAAGGCATCCAACGCCAACATCATGAATGCGCTGCAACGCTGCGTCCTTACCTTATATACATACGATTCCAACCCGGATGACATTACCCCGCAGAATGTACTGCGCCAGTCCTTGGAGCTGATCAACAAGCTTCCGCTGATCGCGGTATATTCTTACAATTCCTACATGCATTTCCGCAGAAATGAGACACTGATGATCCGCAACCCGAAAAAGGGATTGTCCATGGCAGAGAACATTCTTCTGATGCTTCGCCCGGACGGACGCTATACCGACCTTGAGGCGAAGGTACTTGATGTTGCGCTGATCCTTCATGCGGAGCATGGCGGTGGTAATAACTCAACCTTTACCACGCATGTTGTAACCTCCTCCGGTACGGATACTTATTCATCCACCGCAGCGTCTATCGCATCCCTCAAGGGACCGAGACACGGTGGCGCGAACTTAAAGGTTCAGAATATGTTCAAGGACATCAAGGCAAACGTCAAGGACTGGACGGACGAGGCTGCGATCACAGAGTATTTAAAGCAAATCCTGAACAAAGAAGCATTCGACCATTCCGGACTGATATACGGAATGGGACATGCCGTATATACATTGTCTGATCCGAGAGAGGTGATCCTCAAGAAGTACGCAAGAAAGCTTGCTGAGGAGAAGAACCTGTTGGAGGAATTCCATCTGTATGAGTCTGTGGAGCGTATTGCTGCACGGCTGATCATGGAGCGCAAGCGTGTATTTAAGAACGTCTGTGCCAATGTCGATTTTTACAGTGGCTTTGTATACACGATGCTTGGCATTCCGGAAGAACTCTTTACACCAATCTTCGCGATCGCCCGTATACCGGGTTGGAGCGCACACCGCCTGGAGGAGCTGCTCAATGCAAGCAAGATCATCCGTCCGGCATATATGTATGTTGGTATGCATGTGCCATATCAGCCAATCGAGGACCGCTGATCCAAATAGAACCGGACAGCCCGCTTACACATTTGTGCGAGCGGGCTTTTTCGATGTACGCCGTGCGTGTCTGCCCGACACTTTCATCCCACGCAAGAAAGCGAAAGAACATTGTCGTGTGTGAGGCAGTATAGCATAAAACGGAGAATCGTAGTATAATAGAAACAGAAATCATAAAGGAGGATAACACAATGGCAAAACATGAAATTCAGGTAAATACACAGGCTGATCCGATGCATATCACCCCATATGAACGCAGGGCGCAGTACCATGAGACCGACCAGATGGGGATTATCCATCACTCCAATTATGTAAAGTGGATGGAAGAAGCCCGGATTAATCTGATGGATCAGATCGGATTAAGCTATAAGCAGATGGAAGAGATGGAAATCATCAGTCCGGTGTTATCCATCGAGGTCAATTATCGCAGCATGGTGTATTTTGACGATATTGTGGTCATTGAACCGCGTCTTGTAAAATACGATGGTATCCGCATGGAGATCGAGTACAATATGTATGACAAGAAAACCTGCGAGATCCGGTGTACGGCGAAGAGCAGTCATTGTTTCCTGAACAGAAGCGGCAAGCCGATTTCTTTAAAGCGTTCTTATCCGGAAATCGATACCAAGTTCTTTGAGACGATGGAGGACGAGCGTTAGCATGGAATTGTACATCATCCGGCACGGACAGACTGTCTGGAACGCCGGGAAGAGATTGCAGGGGCGAAGAGATATCGAACTGAATGCATACGGCAGGCAGTTGGCAGGGGAGCTGGGCGAGAAGCTGGAGAACGTTCCCTTTGACTGCATCTACGCATCACCGCTGATCCGGGCATATGAGACGGCGTGCCTGATCCGTGGACACCGCAATATCCCGATCATACGGGATGGGCGTCTGAGGGAGATGTCATTCGGTGTTATGGAAGGGACACGTGTGGAGGAATGGACTGCGGAGGATTGTCCGTACCGCTTTTTCTTTGACGAACCGGAGCGGTATGTACCGCCGGAGGATGGAGAGAGCATTGACGAAGTCATGGCGCGCACCTCGGAGTTTTTGCAGGAAGTGATCGAGCCGCAGTACAAGACTGCAACACGGCTTATGATCGTGGCGCACGGAGCGTTGAACAAGGGGCTTATGTGCCGCATTGAGGGCAACGACAAAGCTCATTTCTGGGGAAAAGGGCTGCAAAAGAATTGTGAAGCAGATATTTTTTACTATGATGGCATGAGATGGCACGCAGGACCGGAATTGATATGACGCACATGGATATTTATATGGGTGGATGCTGCCTGCAAAAATAGATGGACAGGGGATTTGATACTATGCGCTACCAGATTACAGATGGGACAGTGTCCGCGGGCGGACAGACGATTTTGTCCCATATCCGGTTTGAGATCAAGGGAACAGAAAAGATTGCCGTGGTAGGGAAAAACGGCGCAGGAAAGACGACGCTGCTGCGGCTGGTCGCAGGGGAGCTGGAGCTTGACCGAGACGATAAGCGGCAGGGTGCCGGAATTGTGACGGACCGAAAGCTCACGATCGGCATGTTGCGTCAGAACAGCATGGCAGATCTGGACAAGACCGTGGAAGAATTGCTCTTGGAGGGCTGTCCGCAGAAGGACAGCTTTTCCAAAGAGCGTTTTTTGTATGAGATGGAATATGACCGCCTGTTCACGGGCTTCGGACTGGAAAAGGAGCGCAAGAGCTGTAAATTATCTTCCTTTTCCGGAGGAGAGCAGACGAAGATCTCCCTGATCCGGCTGCTTTTGGAAAAACCGGACATCCTGCTGTTAGATGAGCCGACCAACCATCTGGATATCGCAACGGTGGAATGGCTGGAGCAGTATATGAAAACATACGATCATGCGGTTGTCTTTGTGTCGCATGACCGTTTCTTTATGGATCAGGTCGTCGACACCGTGTATGAGCTGCAGGACAAGCAGCTGCAGCGCTATGCGGGTAACTACACTGCATACCGGATGCAAAAGCAAAAGAATATTGCCTTGCAGACCAAGGCGTATGAACGGCAGCAGGAAGAGATCCGGCACTTAAATGAGCTGATTGCAAAGTTTAAAAATAAGCCGAACAAAGCTTCCTTTGCGCGCTCCCGCAAGACGATGCTAGAGCGGATGGAACGGATCGAGCGTCCGGGCGAGGATGAAGCACATATCTTTACCGGGGAGATCACGCCGCTTACAATAGGCAGCAAGAGCGTATTTGAGGCAGAGCATCTAAAAATCGGCTACGAGCGCGCCTTGCTGGAGCTTTCGCTTCGCGTGCGCCGAGGACAGAAGATCGGGATCATCGGGGAGAACGGCACCGGAAAAAGTACGTTCCTAAAGACGATCGCAGGGCTGATCCCGCCGATCGAGGGCAAGGCAGAGCTTGGAAACAATATTCTGATGGGATATTTTGATCAGCAGTCAGCGTCGGTCGAATCGGATAAGCCGGTGATCGAGCATTTTCATGATCTGTTTCCGGCAATGACAGAAAAGGATGCCAGACAGACGCTGGGCGCGTATCTGTTTGGCGGGGCTGCCGCGGCAAAGCGCGTCAGTGACCTGTCCGGCGGTGAGAAGGCAAGGCTTATTCTGGCAGAGCTTTTGTGCAGCAGACCGAACCTTCTGATCTTGGATGAGCCGACGAACCACATGGACATTCCTGCGAAGGAGACGTTGGAGTCCGCATTCCGCGCGTACACGGGGACGATCCTGTTTGTATCCCACGACCGGTATTTTATCGAGCAGGTGGCAGATTCCCTGCTGGTTTTTGAGAATGGGCGTGCACTGTATTATCCGTTTGGCTATGCGCATTATATTGAGCGCGCGAAGCAGGAGGACGGAGCAGATCTTTCCGCGATGGTTCTGGCGGAGAATCAGGCGCTAGTAGCAGACCTTAAGGCGGTGCCAAAGGCAGAGCGTCACAGACTCCGGGAGATCAATACAGAGGAGGCTTATGTGGACTGGCAGCTGCGGCTGGCGGCAGAGCCGGTGGAAGCGGCGAAGCAGCAGTACGCACAGGTATATGAGATCTGGGAGAGCCGATATAGCGAGCATGCGCTGGAATGCTGGAGAGATGAAGTGGAAAAGCTGCTGGCGGAAGGGACTGTACTGGGACAGCGTGCGGATTCCGGCAACCAAAGTGGCAGGACGCAGCAGAAACCAACGGAAGAACCGTGGGGTGAGAGACAACCGGAAAGGATAAAGGAATTAGAACAGGCAGAAAAAGCGCTGGAACAGGCGCAGCAGGCATGGACGGATAGCTGTATTGCCTGGTACGACCTGTTCCTGTCTTTACAGATTTAATGCTCGGATGCTGCGACATCCTTGGTGGCAACGATCGCAACGCCGGTTCCTGCGGCATCGGCAAGAAGAACATCTCCGATGCGCACAGGGGCTGGAACACAGATTTCCTTTAACGCATCGATCACATCAAAAATCTTACCCTTAGGAACATCATGCTCGGTCTTGCAGGAGACGGTCGGTGATTTTCCACCGGATACAGTTACCGTGCTGGTAACGATCCGGGTAGGGTTTGTCACTTCTTTTCTTGCATAGGCATCTCCGCGGGGGCAGGTATTTCCCGTAACCTCAGTCACAGAGCCATTTTCTATCGTAACGGAAAGGCTGCAGCCTAACGGGCAGCCGATACAGGTTAATTCTCTTTTTGCCATATCTATGCACCTCCGATTTATGATTCTTCAATACAGATGCGGATCTTGGAAAGATCCGGATATCCGGCAAGGACATCCTTTGTCAGAACGACCTGCTCCATCTCGCCGGGAGCCATGACCGGGCGCTTGCGGCGGGAGATCGGAACATCATCGCAGTAGGTGGCAATGGAACAGTTCTTATAGACGGCACCAACGCGGAAACGCACCGTAAGGGTATCATCCATCTCGGAAGGACGGATGAATTTCGGCACAGTATAGCGCACGCCACCCTCCGGGATGATCTCGACAACAGCCGCAGCACGGTTCTTGCCATGCAGGATATAGTGGGCGGCATGTCTGCCGGCGGCAGCAGCTTCCTGTGAGACATAATCGACAAGGTCGTGTACATGAAGGACATTTCCACAGGCAAAAACACCGTCAATATTGGTTTCGAGGCTGTCGTTGACGACCGGACCTGAGGTAACTGGGGAAAGCTCGATCCCGGCACTGCGGCTCAGTTCATTCTCCGGGAGAAGTCCACAGGAGAGCAGCAGTGTGTCGCACTCATAGCGGATCTCTGTTCCGGGGACCGGCTTGCGATCAGTACCAACCTCGGCGATGGTAACGGCTTCTACGCGCTCCCTGCCTTCGATATTTACAACGGTATGGCTGAGCATGAGCGGAATATCGAAATCATCCAGACATTGCACAATGTTACGCTTCAGACCGCCGGAGTAAGGCATCAGCTCGGCAACCACTTCGACCTTGGCACCTTCAAGCGTCATACGGCGCGCCATGATCAGTCCGATATCACCGGAGCCGAGGATGACAACGCGCCTGCCCGGCAGAAATTCCTCCATATTGACGAGCCGCTGGGCGGTTCCGGCAGAGTAGATCCCGGCTGGACGGTATCCCGGAATGTTGAGTGCGCCACGGCTTCGTTCGCGGCAGCCCATCGCGAGAATAATGGCTTTTGCCTGTATCTGGAACATTCCATCCTCATGGTTCATTGCGGTGACAATTTTTTCCGGGGAAATATCCATTACCATGGTGTTTAACTTATAGCTGATCTTGCGGTCATAGACCTGCCTTGCGAAGCGGGCGGCATATTCCGGTCCGGTCAGCTCTTCCTTGAAGGTGTGCAGTCCGAAACCATTGTGGATGCACTGGTTCAGAATGCCGCCTAACTCCTTGTCGCGCTCGATGATCAATATGTCGGAGATTCCGTTGTCATGCGCACAGACCGCAGCGGCAAGACCGGCAGGACCACCGCCGACAATTACTAAATCATAATTTAACATACAGATTCTCCTCCTTTAAATTCTTTGTTTGTACCAACAACAAATGCAGAGTCACCACCATTTTTGGTCACCTCAAACATGGACATCGGTACTTCTCTGGTCAGGATCTCCATCGTTCTCGGAGCGCAGAAGCCAGACTGGCAGCGTCCCATACCGGCTCTTGTGCGGCGTTTTACACCGTCGAGTGAGCGCGCACCGAGCGGGCGGTGGATTGCATCTAAAATCTCACCCTCCGAGATCATCTCACAGCGGCAGATGATGTTGCCGTATGCAGGATTTTTGCGGATAAGTGCATTGCGTTCTTCAATGGATAGCGTATCCGGGCGGAGGATACCCTTGCGTGTTGCTACGAAATCCGGATTTGGCGCAAGCTGCAATTTGTCTGCGACCATTTTTGCAACCATCTCACCGATCGCAGGCGCAGAGGAAAGACCGGGTGACTCGATCCCTGCGGCATCAAAGAAGCCCTTGGCGTCTTTTGCCTCGCCAATCACGAAATCGCCGCCATCCTCATGGGCGCGAAGACCGGCAAAGGAGGTGATGACCTGACGGAACGGAACATTCTTGACACTGGAGGCTGCCGTTACCGGCAGGGAGTCCAGCCCTTCTGCGGTCGTGTTGATGCCTTCCTTGGAGGTAATATCCACGGAGGTCGGGCCTACGAGCAGGTTGCCGTGTATGGTAGGGGTTACAAGCACGCCCTTTCCCATTTTGCCCGGAAGCTGGAATATGGTGTGGCTGACATGCTTGCCGGCGGATTTGTCGAGCAGCATATATTCGCCCTTACGCGCGGTGATATGAAGCTTGCTTTCGCTGACCATATTGTGGAATACATCGGCGTAAACACCGGCGGCATTTACGACCGTGCGGGCCTCGATCACACCGGAAGCCGGAGACTGCGCTGCATGCGGATCGGCTTTTGCGGTATTTTTAACGGAGATATGAAAGCCCTCCGCGGTCTTTTCGATAGAGGTCACCTCGGTATTTAAGAAGAAGGACACGCCGTTTGTGCAGGCGTTTTCTGCAAGTGCGATGGTCAGGTGGAAGGGGCATACGATCCCGCCCGTCGGTGCATACAAGGCACAGGTGACATCATCTGCGATATTGGGCTCGATGGAAAGAAGCTCCTCCCGGTTAAGAATCCGAAGTCCCGGAACACCGTTCACTCTGCCCTTGGCAAGCAGGGTATCGAGTCCTTCCGGATCCTGTTCCTTTGTGCATACGACCAGCGAACCGTTTCTGGTAAATGGTACATTCAGATCCTTTGCGAGTGCGTCCATCATCTCGTTGCCGCGCACATTCAAGCGGGCTTTTAAGGTGCCCGGGGCTGCATCATATCCGGCATGGATAATGGCACTGTTTGCCTTGGAGGTGCCGCAGCAGACATCCTCTTCCCGTTCAATGACACAGGCGTTGACCCGGTATCTGGAAAGCTCTCTTGCGATTGCACTTCCAACGACTCCTGCGCCGATAATTGCTACATCATACATTGCATTCTCTCCTTTTTGTGGTAATAAAAAAGAGCAAAAATAACCAAGCGAATTGCTTCGCCTGAATTACCTTTGCTCATAGTCTCTCGGTAGCTTTTGTTAACTTAAGTATATTGTAGCATGGTTTCTCCCGTGCTGCAACCGTTAAATATGTTTTTTACATATATCATTCAGCACACAGCGGTCACAATATGGTGCGGTGCGTGCTGTGCAGACCGCGCGCCCGTGATCTACAAAGCAGTGGCAGAGCTGATTGCCCTCCTCCGGTGGAACCAGCTTCCACAGAGCCATTTCTACCTTTTTCGGATCCTTCTGGTTGTCGACAAGTCCGATGCGGTTGGCAAGACGGATGCAGTGTGTGTCTGTCACGATCGCCGGTTTCCCGAAAACATCCCCCATGATGAGGTTGGCACTTTTTCTTCCGACACCGGGAAGGGAAAGCAGCGCGTCAAAATCATCCGGGACGCGGTCGTGATAGGTGTCATGCAGAACCTTCATGCAGGCGCTGATGTCGCGTGCCTTGCTTTTGCCAAGCCCGCAAGGGTGTACGATTGCCTCGATCTCGTTGACATCGGCTGCTGCAAGCGAAGCAATGTCCGGGAAGCGGGCGTACAGATCCTCCACTACGATATTTACGCGGGCATCCGTGCATTGTGCAGCAAGTCTTACGGAGACGAGCAGCTTCCACGCTTCATCGTAGGTGAGCGAGCAGCCAGAATCCGGGTATGCCTCTTTCAGGCGTTTGATCACTTCAAGCGTTAATTGTTTTTTGGTCATAAATTACTTAATCCAATCATTTTGTTGCGTTCGGCTTCGGAATCCCTGCGCGCCTGCTGCGTCTCCTCGTTGATGCTTGAGAGCGTGTAGCTTAGATAAGGCGGTTGTGTCAGATCGACCAGCGAACCATCCTCCGTGCGGACGATCGGACGAAGATTGTGAATGCCGGAGTTGCCGTAAATGATACCCTTCTGACCATCGGACAGCACGACCTCCGTACCCTTTGGAAACAGGGGAACGTACGTTAATAGCATCTTGACGGATTCCAGATCGAACAGTGTTCCGCAATTTGCCATGAGATATTCTGCCGCATCAAACGGGGAGTAAGGCTTTTTGTAAGGACGTTTGGATACCAGTGCATCGTATACATCCGCGACATGCAGGATCTTCGTAAAAAGCGTGTGCTCATCGCCCTTGATCCCATGCGGATAACCGCTTCCGTCAACATTCTCATGGTGATACAAAACCGCGGTTTTGATCGACGGGGCAATGTCCAGCCGGTTCTGGATCAGCTCATAGGAGAGCAGCGGGTGTGATTTCATTATCTGAAATTCTTCCGGCGTAAGCCGGGAGGGTTTGTTTAGAATACTTCCAGGGATTGATAATTTGCCAAGATCATGGATGAGAGCCGCTGTGATCATACATGTAAGCTCCTCCTCATCCAGTCCGAAGCCAAGCCCCATAACGCCGCACAGGACTGCGACATTCACAGAGTGGGCGTAGGTATAATCGTCAAAGGAACGGAGATTGATCAGATCAATCGGGAGTGCACCGTTTTGCAGGATTTCTTCGACCATCATGCGCGCAATCTCCATGCAGCGGTCGATATCAGCGTTGCGGATACAGTCCATTCCCTCTGCGCGAAGCTGTGGGGAGATAACATCCTCTACCTTGATGTCTTCGGATAAACTATCCTCAACATAGATTCCGTCAAAACCATATTCAAGTAATTTTTCGATAATGCTGTCGGTCAATTCACTTCCCTGACCGATCAGGGTACGCCCGGATGCATCAAACAAGTCATTGGCGAGACGCATGCCAGGGGAAACTTCATCTAATATAAGATATCTCATGTAATAAATAAATCCTCACAACCAGCGTATAGATAATACTGATTTACAATTCCATAGCGATAAAAATACTACTTAACTTTATCAGTATGCAGATTAAAAGTCAATTTTATTAAGTTTTTTTCGTACTTTTTGATGAAATTGTATGAAAAGGCGACACTTTACAGCAAAGATATTGTATGATGTACGCGAAGAAATAGCGAAAGTACGAAACGTTTGCGGAATGATATCCGAAAAACGATGCCGGAAGGGGATTTGTATATGGAACAGAATTTACAGGATATATCAGATGGAAGACTATACGAATGGAATGATATGGTAAAGGTTGGCTGCCATGACTGCATCGGATGTAGTGAATGCTGCAGGGGGATGGGACAGTCGATCCTGCTCGATCCGTACGATGCATATCAATTATGCTCAAATCTTGGAAAAACCTTTGAGGAGCTTTTGCGGGGACCGGTGGAGCTGCACGCGGAGGAAGGGCTGATCCTGCCGAATCTTCGGATGGCGGAAGGGGACGCGTGCTCTTTTCTAAGTACGGAGGGACGGTGCAGTATTCATGCATTCCGACCGGGAATCTGCCGGCTGTTCCCGCTTGGGCGCAACTACACCCCGGAGCATCTGAATTACTTTTTGCTGCTGAATGAATGCCCGGTAAAAAACAAGACGAAAATGAAGGTCGGAAAGTGGCTTGCCAATGATGATCGAAAGACTTATCAGCAGTTTCTTCTGGATTGGCATAATCTTACGAAGCAGGTGCGTGCACAGGTGACGGAAAGCTTGGAGACTCCCGAAATGAGCCGGAAGATCACGATGGCATTTTTGCAGCTGTTCTACATAAAGCCTTATGGCAAAACGGATTTTTATGCAGAGTTCTATGAGCGGGTAAAACAGATTTCTGAATAATCGTGTTGACACAAGGAAAACGATATGCTATTTTTACTATGACAGTCGTACTACGCCTGACGTAGTAACGATTGGCGTAGTATAGAGAAAGTGAGGGTATGGTATGGTGAGCATCAGCAGTGATGTGATCCGTGGATATAACGATACGATGATCCTGTACCTTCTGATGCAGGGACCGTCGTATGGGTATGAGATTACAAAGCGGATTAAAGGTATGACGGATGAAAAATATGTCATGAAAGAAACCACTCTGTATTCTGCATTCGCACGGATGGAGAAGAATGGATACATTTCTTCCTTTTCTTCCGATGAGGTAAACGGCAAAAAGCGGACGTATTACCGGATTACCGATGTGGGAAAAGAATACTACCGTACAAAGTGCGAGGAATGGATTTTGACAAAAGAAGTTGTGGAGAAATTTATTTTGGACAACGAGGCTTAAGGGAGGATGCCTGTTATGGAGACATTAAAGAATTATCTGGAGACAATGTTTATGAAGCTGCCAAACACGCCGGAGGTGCGGCGCGCCAAGGATGAGCTGTGGCAGATGATGGAGGACAAATATGCGGAGCTGACCGCGGAAGGACACACGGAGAATGAAGTGATCGGCACGATCATCTCAGAGTTTGGCAATCTAAGCGAGGTCGCGGAGGAGCTTGGGATCGAGTCTGTTGTGGCACCGCAGAGCTATGCAGATGCGCAGCCGTCACAGGAGGATGCACAGGAACACAAAACAGAATATACATGCAGAGTAGTCACAATGGATGAGGCGAAGGACTTTTTGAAGGACAGCGCAGGCAGCGCGCTTTGCATCGCGCTCGGTGTCATGCTCTGTATTTTAAGCGTGACAGGACCGATCGTTATGTCGGCGGTTCATCTCGATGAGACCTTGGGAGTGGTCGGGATGATCGCTATGATCGCCGTTGCGGTCGTACTCTTTGTGGTAAGCGGTGTGCGTATGCAGAAATGGGATTTCTTGAAAAAGCAGCCATGTGCGGTTGACTTTGCAACAAATCAGATGGTAAGCGAGAGAAGAGAGCGCTATCGGGTGATCTATACACCGCTTTTGGCAATCGGGATCATGTTGTGCGTGCTCTGCATTATACCGCCGATCATCATGGATAAGCTGAATCCGCTTCCGGGACTTCTGGATATGGCAACACTCGGCGCGGCGGGACTGTTTGTTTTAGCCGCGACCGGCGTGTTTATGATCGTTCTTGCATGCTGTACACAGTCTGGATACAAAGCACTTTTGTCATTGAACAGCACCAGCACGATGGCAGGAACTTATCAGGAAAACGAGGGAGAGACTTACAAGGTGCCGTTTATCGGAGTGATCATGTCGGTATACTGGCCGACCGTTACCTGCATTTATCTGTGCTGGAGCTTCCTGTCTTTTGAGTGGGGAAGCACCTGGATCATCTGGCCGGCTGCGGCAATCATCAATGCGATCATTGACGGAATCTTTAAGGAGTAAAGGAGAGACACATGAAAAGAGCAATTTATCTGACCATTCTCGGAGTGATCGAAATCGTCTGCATCATCGTCGGCATTGTAATAAATGTTGGCGGGATCGGAAGCTTTTTTAACATAAAGACCTCCTATATATCCAAATCGGAGGAAATCAGCGTAAATAATACCATAGATGCCTTTGAGACTTTGGAAGTGGATCTCTCGGCGGCAGAGCTCATTGTCCAGACCGGTGATGGATATGGCATCCACTATGAAGGCTCGGATGTGCTGAAGCCAACCTGTTCTGTAAAGGGTGGCACGCTGAAGGTGGAGTCTCCCTCCGTAAAGCATTCCTGGCGCAACCATGTAAAATGCTCCCTGACCATCACAGTACCGGAGCATACGAAGCTGACGGGGGCAGTGTTTGACATTGACGCGGGAAATGTGGAGTGTACCGGAATATCGGCGGAAAATCTTAGTATTGATGTCAATGCGGGCAACGTAGAGGTGTATAATGCGGTATATGGAGCGGCTGATGTGGATGTTGACGCGGGAAATGTCACTTTTGCAGATTGTACGATCAGCTCAGTCGCAGCGGATTCCAATATGGGTAATGTTGAGTTTGGAAACTGCACATTTGACCGGATGGATGCGACAACGGATATGGGAAATGTGACCGTACAAAGCAGCAGGGATTTAAGCGATTACAGCATAGATATGAGCGCAGACCTTGGAAATATAAGCATCAACGGGCAGGATATGACCGGCAGATATAAAGTGGATGGCGACGAGGGGCACTTCGTCAATATTGATGTAAGTATGGGAAATGCGGAACTGTTTTACTAATGTAGGAAAGGCAAAATGAAAAGAGTAGTTAGTTTTATAAAGAAGGAAACGGTATTGCTGGCAGCGTGGGTACTGGCACTGATATCTGCGTTTTTCGTAAAACCATCCGGGGCGTATCTGGGTTACATTGATTTCAGGTCACTTGGAATCCTGTGGAGTCTGATGGTGATTATGCAGGGACTTAAGCAAAACGGCGTATTCTCGTTTGTAGGAATGCGCCTGCTGGCAAAGACAAGGAAGGTATGGCAGTTGTCTGCAGTGCTGATTTTTCTGTGCTTCTTTTGCAGCATGTTCATTACCAATGATGTCGCACTGATCACATTTGTGCCGTTTGCGGTCATGATGCTTCAATCGTGTAAAAAAGAAGAACTGATGATACCGGTGATCGCCTTACAGACAGTTGCGGCGAATCTTGGAAGCATGCTTACCCCGATCGGAAATCCGCAGAATCTGTATTTGTTCGGGATATCCCAAATGGGCGTTGGGGAATTTGTGCGCTTTATGCTTCCGTATACGATCCTGTCGGGGGTACTCCTTATCGTGTGCATCTGTTTCCTGAAGGGTAAATCAGATCCGGTTGATGCGGCTATAAGTGAGAAAGAGCTGCTTACAAATGAAAGAGGAAGAGTGGAAAAGGCTTGTGTGTACACAGGTCTTTTTGTGCTTTCACTTTTTGTCGTGGGAAGAGTGCTGGACTATAGATATATGGTGGCGATTGTCTTTGTTGTAGTGTTTTTTATGGAGAAAAAGACGATCTTCCATGTGGATTATAGCCTGCTTCTTACGTTTGTGGGATTTTTCATCTTTACCGGAAATATGGGAAAGATCCAGACGGTCAGCAATCTTTTGCAGCAGGTGATACAGGGAAGGGAGGTTGCCCTTGGCGTGCTTATCAGCCAGTGCATCAGCAATGTTCCGGCGACGCTCCTGCTGTCCGGCTTTACAGAAGAGTATAAGAAACTCCTGCTCGGAGTCAACATCGGAGGTCTGGGAACCCTGATCGCATCTATGGCGAGCCTGATTTCCTACAAAATATTTGCAAATACCTGTAATAAGGAAAAAGGACGCTATTTTATTCATTTTACGATGATAAATATTGTATTTCTGATTGTACTGCTGGCTTTTGCGGCAGTATTGGGATAGAGCACGATAAATAATTGTGTCAGGAGCATGTAGAGAGGGAGGATGCTATGCCAAAAGCACCGAAGCAAAAACAGAAGCTGTTATATATTGCCAAATACCTGATGGAGCATACCGATGAGAAGCATTGTGCGACGGCACCGAAGCTCATCGCGTATCTGGAGGCGAACGACATCAGGGCGGAGCGAAAGAGTATCTATGATGATATTGCAACCCTCTGTGATTTCGGATATGATATTGTCCGGCAGGAGGGGGCAAAGGGTGGATATTTTCTGGCAAGCCGCGATTTCGAGCTGGCGGAGGTCAAGCTCCTTGTGGATCTGGTGCAGTCCTCCAAATTTATCACGACAAAGAAGTCAAGGGAGCTGATCAAAAAGCTGGAGCGCCAGGTCAGCAGGAACGATGCTGCAGCACTGCAGCGTCAGGTGGTCGTGACAGACCGCAACAAGACTGCCAATGAAAACATCTATTACAGTGTCGATGTCATCTACGAGGCGATCGCAAAGAATGTCCGCGTGCGCTATCAGTATTTTGACTGGGATGTCAACAAGCAGATGAAGCTGCGCAAGGATGGTGCTTATTATGAGGTAAGTCCGTGGCTGCTTACATGGGATGATGAGAATTATTATCTGGTGGCATATGATGAGGCTGCCGGGATCATGAAGCACTACCGCGTGGATAAGATGCTGCACATTGAACTTCAGGATGGCCAAAGACAGGGTGCAGAGGCGTTTGCAGGGATGGACATTGCCGCCTTTTCCAAGAAAACCTTCGGAATGTTTGCGGGGCAGGAGAAAACCGTCCGTCTGATCTGCGACAATACGCTGACCGGTGTTGTGGTAGACCGCTTCGGGCAGCAGGTGGCGCTCCGGCCTTACGATGAGACACACATCCTTGCCAGAGCGGATGTGCAGGTCAGCCCGCAGTTTTTTGGATGGCTGGCAGGACTTGGCGACAAGCTCCGTGTGGAGTCACCGCAGGAGGTTGCTGACGCATATAAAGAGTATCTAAGAAAGATTTTGGAGAGTTATCAATAATTGCTATTTCTTTTTGTGCAATTTGATTGTAGAATAATTGTCGTGGGGACGTTCCTTTTGACACACCCATAGCCCATTGGCACGAGGAGCGCCCGCATAAATATTTGTTAGGGGATATTAGGATTTATGGGAAACAAGGCTGATAAAAAAGACGAATATTGGGATATATATGACAGCAGCAAGCAGAGAACTGGGCGCATCATGAAGCGCAACGACTGGATCTTGAAGGACGGAGAGTACCATCTGTCTGTGCTTGGTGTGATCCGCAGAAGTGACGGCAGATTTCTGATCACGCAGCGTGTCATGACGAAATCATGGGCGCCGGGCTGGTGGGAAGTGTCCGGCGGTGGAGTGCAGGTGGGCGAGGAGTCCTTTGAGGCGGTCTGCCGTGAGGTAAAGGAAGAAACCGGGCTTGATGTTGCAAATGCAAAGGGCGGTCTGGTGTATACTTATCACAGAGAGAATCCGGGCGAGGGAGACAATTATTTTGTGGATGTGTACCGGTTCGATATGGATTTTGAGGAGACGGACGTTACGATCCAGAAGGAGGAGGCTCTTTCCTTCCGCATCGCAACGCTTGATGAGATCAAAGAATTAGCTGCACAGGGCATTTTCCTGCATTATGACAGCATCAGGCAGGTATTTGAGGACTAGGAGGAAGAAACGATGAATTTACCGAAAGATCCGGTCATGCTGCTTAGTGCAGTCAATATGCAGCTGCGGGACCATTACCCGTCACTGGAGGAGCTCGCAAAAGCGTACATGATCGATGCGCAGGAAATCATTGAGAAGCTGGCTGCAATCAATTATGTGTATGATGAAAAGACAAATCAGTTTCGTTAATGGAGAGTAAGACATGGCAGAAGAAAAAGACTGGCTGGACGATGATAACCTGGATGAAGTATTTGATGAAGGTCCGGGTATCGATCAGAATGTATTCAATACATTTTTTAAAGAAAATTACTGTGAGGTTGAGTATTCTAATGTGCGCAACGATTTTTTAGAGATCGCGGAGCGCGGCAGGGAAGAATTGTTTACGGACAACACGGATTTTTCAAAGCTCACGCGCAAGAATTTTATTCTATATCTGCGCAGTGAGACATATTGTGAATTTGAGGCGATTGTTGAGGAGGCGTTTGATTCCATCAACCCGGAGATTGCGGATGCTGTTATGGATGTCAGCACCACGATGGAGAAGGAGGATGAGATCACGGAGGTGTACTGGGAGACCTGCCACAAGCTGTTGAATGACTTCCTTGGAATGCTCTACGAGGAGAAGCTCCAGGGGGACGTTCCTTCTGACACGGGAAGCGCCCATTGACACAGAAAGCGCCCATTGACACAGAAAGCGCCAATTGGCACAAAATGCGCCCATTGACACAGAAAGCGCCAATTGGCACAAAATGCGCTCATAGACATACGGAAAGGAGTCTTGGTGTATGCAGACAAATTGTGATTTTTGTGCGTATAACGAATATGACGAGGAGGACGAGGCGTACTATTGTTCCGTCAACATGGATGAGGATGATATGGCTCGTTTCATGCAGAGCAGCTACAAGAGCTGCCCATATTATAAATCCGGGGATGAGTATAAGGTGGTACGCCACCAGATGTAGGGGGATGCATGGAGCAGTTAATACGAAAGAAAATGGATAAAGAGGCGAGTTCATTTTATCGTGCACTCGTTGCAATCGTCCTTCCAATCGCAATACAGAATTTTATCACATCCGCAGTCGGATCTGCGGATGTTTTGATGTTGGGCTATGTCGGACAATCGGAGCTTTCGGCGGTCTCGCTGGCGAACCAGTATCAGTTTATCCTATCAGGCTTTTTCTTTGGGATCAGCTCCGGTATTACCATAATGGGCTCCCAGTACTGGGGGAAAAAGGATACAAGGGCGGTTCAGGCAATCATGGGAATTGCATTAAAAATCAGCCTTGTTGTCTGCTCGACCGTTGCGCTTGCGGCACTTTTCTTCCCAAGACAGCTGATGCTCATTTATACGAATGATCCGGAGCTGGTTGAGATCGGCGTTGGCTACCTTCGGATCACGGCGGTGGCATATCTGTTTTCCGGCATCTCACAGGTATATTTAAGTACACTGCGCGCGATGGAGCGTGCGAAGCTGTCAACGATCATAAGCGGCACGGCACTTTTTATCAATATCGCATTGAACGCAACCTTTATCTTTGGCCTGTTCGGTGCGCCGAAGCTGGGCGTGATCGGTGTTGCAATGGCAACCTCCTTCTCGCGTATTGTGGAGGTAACGCTCTGCCTGATCGATTACAGCCGCGGCAAGTTTATGAAGCCGGATCTTAAGGTCGTATTCGGACATCATAAGGAGCTGTTTCAGGATTATCTGAAATACTCCATTCCGGCGTTGTTAAACGATCTGTCTTGGACATTGGCTTTTTCAAGCTATTCCATCATCATGGGACACTTAAATGCAGATGTGGTAGCAGCCAACTCGGTAGTTACGACTGTCCGTGACCTGTGTACGATCCTGTGCTATGGTCTGTCCTCCGGTGGTTCTGTTGTACTCGGCATCCAGATCGGCGAGGGAAAAATGGAGGAGACGAAGCGGAATGCGTCACGCCTATGCAGAGTGACGCTTTTGTGTGGAATACTTACCGGCGTTATCGTAATTGCGATCCGTCCGCTTGTTTTCCTATGCTTTACACTCACGGAGCGCGCATACGGCTATCTGAATTTTATGATGTGGATCAGTGGATATTATGTCATCGGTCAGGTCATGAATACGGTGCTGATCGCCGGAATATTCCGTGCGGGCGGTGATTCAAAGTTCGGCTTTATCTGTGATACGATCACGATGTGGTGCGTCAGCGTACCACTTGGATTTTTGAGCGCTTTCGTGCTTAAGCTGCCGCCGATGGCAGTCTACTTTATCCTCTGTCTGGATGAGTTCTGGAAGATTCCGGTGGTATATAAGCACTATAAGGGATATAAGTGGCTGAACAACATTACGCGGGAAAACGCTGCATAAAGGGAGGAACGACATCTCATGAAGCTTACAACACTATGTTATATCGAGACGGACGATAAGTATCTGATGCTCCATCGTGTGAAAAAGAAAAACGATCTGAACCATGATAAGTGGGTAGGAGTCGGCGGCAAGTTCGAGGGTGAGGAGACACCGGAGGAATGCCTGCTGCGCGAGGTCCGGGAGGAAACCGGGCTTACGCTCACGAAGTACCGCTTCCGCGGGATTGTCACATTCCTGTCGGACGAGTGGGAAGGCGAGTACATGCATCTGTACACCGCAACGGAATACACCGGCGAGCTGACAGACTGCAATGAGGGGACGCTGGAATGGGTGTCAAAATCTGAAATCCATAAGCTTCCGATGTGGGAGGGTGACAAAGTATTCTTTGATCTGATGGATGAGGATGTGCCGTTCTTCTCCTTGAAGCTCCGCTACGAGGGCGACAAGCTGGTGGAGACGGATGTGTGCCGGTACGGAGAAACACACTAAAATGCAATTTTATATATTTTTTAGTTGCTTTTTGTTAAGGATGGATATACTATAAAAGTAGTAAAAGCGAAAGCTTTTGGTGGGTTGACACCTTAATCTGATATGTTTTCCAGACATAGGAGCTGGAGGTTGGCAGGCAACGGAAAAACCTGATATATTCCAGACACAAGAGCTGGAGGTTGGCAGACAACGGAAAAATCAACCGCAAAACGGGAGTGCTCAAGTTGCGACAAGGGCATTCCCGTTTTAAAATATACAGGAGGAAGTGCTTATTGAACAAAAGAAACGCAATACCGATCATAATAAGAGCGGCAGAGCAATATCATTCAAATCTGGAAAATCAAAAAATTCTATTTATTTATGGAAATCCCACAGTAATCAAAACACAACTTAATACGAACGAAAAAATACTTAGTGGCTTAACTGGCTATGAAGTGGCATTTCATAAGAGTAATTTCCTGCATTTGACGGGAGTTAAAATCAACAAAGATTCTATCAAATCATCAATCCATTTTTACCAGAAATGTTTGGATAAAAGACTATGTGAAAGTGATTTTTATCTTTCAAAGGATGGAACGACAAATCAAAAATTGGACATAATCGAGCAGATGATGAATTTGAAAAAGAAAGTTACTATGATTGGGGACTTTACGGATAAGGGACCACAATTATATTCAGAAAAGGTTGCAGGCACAGTTTGCGCATGTATTGGATTTGTGGAGGACAGCTATACAAAACTGAATGTTCCAAATACATTATTGAAAAAAGACATTAGGGATGTCTGCGCAAAACCACAGCAGAAAATATATATGATATTAAGTAAAGATTATGAGTCCGCTAAGTATACTACATTAGAAAAAATAGACCAAAATATAGAATTTGGCAAAATTATTTTACCTAAAGAAATACAAGAAAAAATCG
>ERZ1034998.351-NODE-351-length-31041-cov-10.099335_pt1 | contig 31041 bp, 30 predicted proteins | sample MGYA00520621_ERZ1034998 | MGnify/ENA primary metagenome ERZ1034998 (study PRJEB33766, sample SAMN09781748) | gut metagenome | biome: gut microbiome | host: Homo sapiens | place: Madagascar | study: EMG produced TPA metagenomics assembly of the PRJNA485056 data... | reverse complement strand
ACTACGAGAACAAGATCTACGAGAGCGATCCGTTCCAGCATCTGGATCAGATCGGTGTCGGCAAGCTGGTCAAGATGGCTGCCCACGACGGCCGTGAGACCCGTCCCGATCTGGGTCTGGGCATCTGCGGCGAGCACGGCGGCGATCCCACGAGCGTCGAGTTCTGCCACAATGTTGGCCTGGACTACGTCAGCTGCTCTCCCTTCCGTGTGCCCATTGCAAGACTGGCTGCCGCTCAGGCTGCGATCAAGAATCCCCGCAAGTAATTGCGTGAGCGCTTGAAAAAACATAAGTAAATTTCAATCCCCCTGATTTCTGTAACAGGAAATCAGGGGGATTTTTGCTGCATTTTTCAGGATGGACAGAAAAGCTGTCCATGAGAATTTCTATAATGGGGGCAAATAAGAGATGCAGGAGGAAGAAAATGAAAAAGTTGTTGACCGTTTTGCTGGGAATGGTCTTCGCAGTGAATCTGCTGCTATTGCTCAGTATCATTTTCGGCGTCAGCGAAAAGATCATCCGGCACGACCTCGATACCCTGCAAAATCACTTCGCATATAGCGAACCGCGCCGGGAAATCTTATATAATTCGGCTAAGGGCGTCTATCTGCTAGACGATACCCTGTCCCGCTTTTTGACCAGCAGCGAAATTCTGACGGTGTTTTTGTGACTTTTGAGCATCATGCCCCGCCGAAGTGCAGTTCGGCGCAGAAGATACCGTTACTGTGTGTGCAGACCATCCGTCCGTGCATCTGGTCCATCATGGCGGAAATGTTGTGCAGCCCCACCCCATGGGAATCGCCCTGTGGGGTGGGGCGGATCGCATTGGATAGGCGGACGCAGAAGCCGCTGCCCTCTGACCGGATCTCGAACCGGACAGGCTGTGCCGGGTCGGCGTATTTCTGCAGGTTGGACAGCAGATTGTCTGCAATGCGGCACAGTAAGTTCACATCCAGCCGGAGAACGCGGGAAGGGCAGGCAGTGTCCGGATACTGGATGCACCAGCCGTTTTCTTCCAGCAGGGCCAGTTTTTCGGCAAAGACCTGTAAAAAGACCTCCGGAGCCTCCAGCGGTTCAAGCTTCGGTTCCCTGCGGGGCGCTTCGCCGCTGGCAATGCGGAACAGACCGTTGCTCAGTTCGATGACGCTCTGGCAGCTGCGGATGCATTTGCCCAGATAGGCATCGTGCTGTTCCGGCGTCTGGTAGCGGTGTTCTGCCAGCAGTTCCAGATAGCCCAGCTGCGCGGTCAGCGGGGTGCGCAGGTCATGGGAAAGGGAAGTGACCAGCTCGTAACGCTGCCGCTGCTCCTGTTGCACCTGTCCGATCTGCTGCCGGAGCGAAGCGCTCATCTCGTTCAGGCTCTGGGCCATCCGGGCCAGCTCGTCCTGTCCCCGTACCGGCACCTGATAATCCAGTTGGCCGCCTTCCAGCACCCGGATGCCCTCTTCCAGCGTTTCCATGTAGTTCAGCTTTTTCCACACAGCCCACAGCAGGATGCCGATGCCCAGCAAAAGGCACAGCCAGAATTCAAAGGTGCGGACGGCTTCGTCCACAAAAAAGTCGAAGTAGCCGTAAACATACAGTGTGGCGCTGCCGTCGGAGAACCCCAGCGGATAGGTGCGCACATAGGCTGTGTCGTCCAGCGTTTTAGAAGCCTGACTGTAGGTGCGGTAATAGTCGATGCTGTCCAGTGCGGAATCGTAGATGACAACGCCGTCCTTTTCCACCCGCAGGATGCAGCCGCCGGGCTGGCTGCCCTTGGTGTACCAGTCGGACAGGCGGCGGACTTCCCGGCTGCTGATGCCGTTTGCAGCAACTTCCCGCTGCAGGGCCTGCCCGACCGCGTCTGTTTTGCGCTGTAAAAAATCGGAGCTGGTATAATAGGTATGCAGAACGGCCCGGGTGACCGGCTGAAGGCCGTTGTACAGCGCGATGGAAACTACAATGGCCAGCAGGATCGTGCACAGCAGTTCGCCCCGCAGCCCGTACCGGAGTTTTTCCCGCAGATCAGCCAAAGCGATACCCCTTTCCCCAGACCGTCTGGATCAGTTTCGGGTTCTGGGGGTCATCCTCCAGTTTAACCCGCAGCTTGCGGATATCCGCGCCCTCCGCGAGGAGGGCGACTTGACAAAGCTCTGCGGCATCAGGGCCACCTCGTCATTTCTATCCACGCCCTCCGCGAGGAGGGCGACCGACTTTGCCCTCGGCATGGTCACCAAGCTCAACATTTCTATCCACGCCCTCCGCGAGGAGGGCGACCCCTTCTTTGCCGCCCACCACTAGCTCACAGAGGATTTCTATCCACGCCCTCCGCGAGGAGGGCGACGGAGCGGTACGACGACAACGGGCATCCGTACCTTATTTCTATCCACGCCCTCCGCGAGGAGGGCGACCAGCTGCCAAGGAAGCTGGTATAACCTGGAAAGAATTTCTATCCACGCCCTCCGCGAGGAGGGCGACCTGATAATGACTGTGATGAGAAACCAATTGAGTTTGATTTCTATCCACGCCCTCCGCGAGGAGGGCGACTTGGCGTCTGTAAAGGACATCAACAGCATAGCAAAATTTCTATCCACGCCCTCCGCGAGGAGGGCGACGCCGGTCTGGGCGCGGTGAAAGGAGCAGAAAAATATTTCTATCCACGCCCTCCGCGAGGAGGGCGACGCCGGTCTTTTTGTCGAGGGCGTACTCATACTCTATTTCTATCCACGCCCTCCGCGAGGAGGGCGACCAATTCAAACTAAAACTGAGCAAGTTAAGTTTGAATTTCTATCCACGCCCTCCGCGAGGAGGGCGACCAAAGTTTCCTTTACAGGATTGTCTTGAGAGTTGAATTTCTATCCACGCCCTCCGCGAGGAGGGCGACACCCCAGACAGACTTGTTAAAAGACAGTATGATAAATTTCTATCCACGCCCTCCGCGAGGAGGGCGACCATCGTGTTTATACAGTCCACCGTAGTTGTACTTATTTCTATCCACGCCCTCCGCGAGGAGGGCGACCCCCCGATGGATACTTTGATGACTTAAAGTATGAGAAATTTCTATCCACGCCCTCCGCGAGGAGGGCGACTGTCCCTTTTGATATGGGCACCCCCAGCCGTAAGATTTCTATCCACGCCCTCCGCGAGGAGGGCGACTAGGACTGGATGTTGTCAAACTGCTCTTTACTCAATTTCTATCCACGCCCTCCGCGAGGAGGGCGACAGGGTAAATTGATTGGTTTGTTCCCGTGGAACGAATTTCTATCCACGCCCTCCGCGAGGAGGGCGACGCTTCACACCTGCTTTGTTCAGCTCCATGATAAGATTTCTATCCACGCCCTCCGCGAGGAGGGCGACGAAACTTCCTGCCGATAAGAAAATCTATCTGTAACATTTCTATCCACGCCCTCCGCGAGGAGGGCGACCAGAGCCTTGTTCAGTTCAGCAACATCACTTGCAATTTCTATCCACGCCCTCCGCGAGGAGGGCGACTGGCACTTTGTACAGATCCGGGTGGAACATCTCCATATTTCTATCCACGCCCTCCGCGAGGAGGGCGACTTGACAAAGCTCTGCGGCATCAGGGCCACCTCGTCATTTCTATCCACGCCCTCCGCGAGGAGGGCGACCCTGTACAACGGCGAGACAATCAGAGTGGAGGTATTTCTATCCACGCCCTCCGCGAGGAGGGCGACTCTGCATTCATTTCAGCCATGACGTTCTGAATGTTATTTCTATCCACGCCCTCCGCGAGGAGGGCGACACCACCGGCAAGGTGGATACGCCGGAGTTCAAGATATTTCTATCCACGCCCTCCGCGAAGAGGGCGACGATCGCCGTCCCCGGCCTTGTGCACGCCGTCATTATTTCTATCCACGCCCTCCGCGAGGAGGGCGACAGCAAAAACGGAGAAAGCATCCCCGCTTTTGATCAAAGTATAAATCAAGCTGCACAAAATGGGAAGAGCTGCGAGCGAAAAACCTTTTTAAAATTGGAAATTTGTGCAGAAAGGCAGGCTTTTCTGGGTGCGAAGGTGCCGGGGATCTGATGAGAACTTCCGGTTCGCACTGGAAAAGCAAAGGGTCAGAAGATCAGTATATCCCCCTGTTCAAAGTGAGGATGAACCCCGATGTGTTCGACTTTGGACTGATAGCTGTTTCCCAGCTGGTAAAAGCGCAGGCTGTCCAGTTCAGGGTCAATAAGAGCGGTCAGCTCAGATTTCAGGACCGCAAACTGTGCGGCATCCAGAAGGCATTCGAATACGGAATTCTGCACACGTTGGCCGTGGTCTACGCATTTCTTGGCAACTTTGCGCAGCCGCCTGCGTCCAGCAGAAGTTTCTGTGTTGACGTCGTAGGTGATCAGTACAAGCATGATCGCACCTCACTTCCAGAAAAACGGTGGGTAAAGTTCCAGATCGCCGCGCAGCGTCCGGGCAAGAAGCAGAGCCTGTACATAGGGCACAAGACCCCATGCGATTTTTTCCTTCAGGAACGGATGGGTGATCTGCTCCTGCTTTTTGGCCTGCCAGCTGCGGAGAAACGTCTTTCGTCCCTCGTCGGTCAGGAAAACGGCACCATTTTCCTGCTTCTGGAAGTGTTTTCCGGTCAGAATTTTCTAGTTGATGAAGGAGAGCACAAAGCGGTCGGCGTAAACGGAGCGGAGCTCCTCCATCAGGTCAAATGCAAGGCTGCGGCGGCCGGGCCGGGCACGATGCAAAAAACCGACATAAGGGTCCAGCCCGACGCCGCTCTGTCTGGGTGGCATCGTGGCAGCGGCTGTGTTCCAGCCGCCCCTCTGCGGTGCGGAGGTTTTCGGCCCACTGCTGTTCCAGATGGATGAGCGCCCACTGACGGCGGCAGAAGCAAAAATGCTGGATGCCGGACATCTGCAGGTAATCATCGGCGGCGTCCATCAGGACATCCTTTCGCAGGTGATGCCCTCGGGCAGGTCTTCGGAGACGGAAACGGTATAGTCATGGTAGCTGCGGGGCGCAATGACATCGGCCTTGCGCTGGACCTGAACCGCATCAAACAGCTTGTAGGCAGGGGCATTGCCCAGCTCGGAAGCGTGCTTGAACACGATCAGCTCCCGCACAGCCATCTTGCCGCGGGCGGCGCTGTGGTCGTTCTCGAACATATTGAGGATAGCCTGCCACAGCAGCTGCAGATCCTCTTCGGAAAAGCCGGTGGTCTTGCGGGCAAGGTTGGCCGAAACGTAGCCCTCCGCGCGGTACAGTGCGTAGGGAATGATATGCTTGCGGCCCATTTCGGTGCCTTTGTTTTCGGCATCTGCTTCGGTGGTGATGGCTACGCGGGTAATGGTGACTTCCTGCGGGACCACCGGGTCGATGGAGCGGGCAAAGGTCAGCTGCACCGGTCCGCGCACCTGACCGCAGTTCAGCGCGCCCTTGACGAAGGTGGTCATCACGGCACCAAAGGTGCGGATGTCGAAGTAGCTCTCGCACATATACTGCTGCAACTTGCGGTCGATGCCCGGGTCAGCTTTTTTGGCGGCCTTCAGGTCTTCTTTGATGCCAAGTGCAGCAATGGCTTCGTTGTCGCTGCGGTTCAGAGGAGTACCGTCCTTGATGTAGATGCGGTAACCGGGGGCATCCTCCTTGAGTGTTTCCACATAGTTGCGGATCTTCCGCTTCAGGCAGACGTCCGTCACCAGGCCGTAGCCGGTCTCCGGGTCCACGCGGGGCATATTGCCGGCATCCGGGTCGCCGTTGGGATTGCCGTTCTCAACATCAAACAGGATCACGAAATCGTAGCGGTTCTTGATAGGCTCAGACATGGTTTATTCCTCCTCGTTCTTTTTGGCAAAACGTTTCTGGGTCTGGTGGTAGTAGCCGATCTCAAATTTGCCCTGATCCGGCAGGCTGAGCCGGGAGGGAAAACCGTCCTCCGGCACAAGGGCCAGCAGTTCGGTGATCTGACGGTTGAAATGCACTGCGCGGCCCTCCGGCAGCTTCTGCAGGTGCTTCTGGGCCAGCTTGAGCAGGGTAGGGAACACCAGCGCCGGGGTGGCGCAGGCAGAGTTGAAGTACCGGTCGCGGATGGTGGTGTTGATGCCGGGGTTGGCAGCGCTCTGCACAGCCTCCAGCACGGAGAACAGACGGCCCAGCACATAGGGCACATTGGCAGATTCATTCAGGCTCACAGTAAAGACCTCCTTGTTGATGTCGGTGGGGTAGTTGCGCAGATAATAGGCTTTCAGGGCGGTGGCACGGCCGCGGGTCATGTTCTGCTCGGCACGGATGCGCATCGTCACACCGTTGAGCAGGGTGGCGGGGTAGCGCCCGCCGGTGAGCACGGCCCGGAGCAGGTCGCCCGCCAGCTGCGGAGAGGGTTTTGCAGGCTGTCCGGGCACGGTGCGGGTGGTCTCGTTTACAAGCGCCCAGAGCGGCAGTGTTTTGAAATGTTCGTTTCCGGAATAGGCAATCTCCATTTCCTCGGCGTGTTTCTGCAGGCTGCGTGCAAAGCTGCCAAAGGTGTCCCGCAGGAAGAACCGCACCGAGAGCCGGGCGGCATTGGGCGCAAGGCCCAGCAGATAAAAGTGCTGGTCCGGGGCAAGGTCGCTTTCCAGAAACGGTACGGTCTGCCCGGCGGCCAGCCGCTTCAGGGCAGTCTTAACATCGTCCTCCTGCAGCCCGTGTGCTTCGTCGGCACCGAACAGAAACATGCTCATGGCGTCCTGATATACCGCTTCGGCATTCTCTGCCCAGCAGACGAGGGTGGTGTCGCCTACATGCCGACAGTGGTCACGGTCGGCAATCAGGCGGTTCAGGGCTGTGGTATAGGCAAAGGCGGCGTATTCGCTCACAGGGGCATTTTGACCCTGTTCATGCCCAAAAGAACAGAAGGACGGTGCATTGAAGGAAACCAGCGAGGCACCGGAACTTTGTGCACCGGCTACACCCATGATGGAAGGATGCAGCAGTGCGGCGGGGGCTTCTTTTCCGGTGACAAGGCACTGCACCGGCTGTGCAGTGTCGGCAGGCGGCGCATCATAGTATGCCTGCCATGCAGCCTGAATGGCAGGGTCCTCATTGACAAGAAGATGACTGTGGTCGGCGGCTTCGTAGCCAAAGATCAGGTTGGCGTTGCCGGTGATTTCCTTCCAGATGGGAGCCAGCAGGGGATGAACTGCCGCCTGCGCCGGATCCCAGTGGTCAAAGTAAGCCAGAACGGCCCGGGCAGCGGGGCTGTCTGCGCCATCCAGAATGGTGTGATGCAATGCGGCGCAGGCCTTGAAGCACTCCACCGAGCGGGCGGGCTTGCCTTTTTCGTCGGCACCCAGCAGATAGGTGGAGTTGTCGCACAGAATATTTGCTGCAATGCCGGAAGCGCGCTTGACGTGTTTGGGCACCCGCAGCTCCCGCGGAGCCAGAACGGTCTTTTTGCCCTTTGCCACCGAGGTGCGCAGGTCGGTGACCTGCAAAAGCTGCCCGGCATCGTTCAGGCGCAGCTCATAGCTTACTTTAAAGGTATCATCCCAGCCGGGAGCGGAGATCTTTCCCTGCCGCAGGAGCTGCTCATAATAAGCGGTCAGTGCCTGTAAGATCATGTGAACACCTCCACATCCCGGCAATCCAGTACGCCGTCCACCAGTTTTGCCCGGAAGAACTTCGAGCGGATGTTGGCCGGGTCGGAATAGTCAAGGTCGTACAGCATAAAGCCAAGATCCTGCGTGACGGGCAGGGCGGGAATCGGCTCATCGGCGGGCCATTCACGGAAGTTGGCAGGAAATTCCCTGCAGCCGAGACAGGGCTGGTGGTAGCACTGGCCTTTGTTCAGCCGCCGCCGCAGGATGTCCTGGAACTTGCCGGGGTTATCGCCGGGGGCGGCCTTGTCCGTCATGGTAAAGTGGCACTCGATGACGTAGTGGACATCCTGCAGCACCATGGACGCCCGCTGTACAATATCCGCAGAGGTGTACAGGAACGGGGCAGCCCCGCCTTTTGCGGCACTCAGTGCCGCAGAGGCCAGCAGGGTGGACTTGACCTCATTGCGGCGGATGTTGGTGAATCGGATCGGACTGAGTAAATAGACACGGTCGATATGATACTTCAGCCCGGGGTGCCAGTATATTGCTTCCACCAGCCCGCGTGCGGCCGACGGCGTGATGATGTCGTAACTGACGCGCTCGGTTTTCATCTCCGGACGGCTGAAGCATGCGTAGTCACCCCAGACTTCGATGCGCATGGACATGCGCATCACCTCCTTTCATGATACGGTCGTATTTTTAGGCGAAATGAGAATTTGCCCATTAAAACCACCTTGTTTTGATATTCATTTGCTGAGATGTGGAAGTGTTAACTTATGCTTCTGACTTCATTGTATGCCCTTTTGTGCTATCTGTCAAGACTTACTTGCCGGAATCCTCAAAATTTTGTATACTAGGTATGTCATCTGCTTGCAGATGTGGGTTGAAATATTTGATGGGACGTGGATGTGTTCCAAGGGAAGCGGCAGGGCGACAGATGCTCTGCCGCTTCCCTCCTTTTATTAAAAGAACAGCCCGATGCCGGTCTCCACGTCCATGGCAAGGCCGGTCTGCCGGTCGTACTTTGTGGTATCCAGCAGGATCGCACTGCCGTTGGGCAGAAGTTTCAGTGCTCCGGCGGCATCCAATGCATCAAACTGCTTTGTGTAACAGGCAACGCTATAGGTGCCCAGACGGCGGTAAAGACTGCGGCTGACCTGCCCGTTGCGCAGACGTTCACAGAGGGTTTCACCCTCGCCGATGGGGAGATAAACGGTGCGAGTCGGCGTTTCGATCAGATGGAAGGCTTCTGCCACCTGTGCGAAGGGGAGGATGCAGCCGGAAATGCCCTGACGGAATGCTTTCAAAATGCATTTTTTGTCAAGAGCAGCGTCTCCGCGGTTACAATACAGCTCCTGAAAATACGCATGGATCGCTTCGGGGGTGTTCAACTGATCATAGTGCCCGTCACAGCATCGGGCAGCATACTGCAACGCACTGACGTTCTGTGCGATCATCTGCGGCGGTGGGCAGTCCTCCAGTGAAAAACAGGAGACAAGGCTTTCCGCCGCCGGCCGGCGACCCTCCCGGTTGCAGCGCCCGGCTGTCTGCAGCAGCGAGTCCAGCCCGGTGGCTTCGCGGTAAGCCAGCGGAAAATCCACGTCCACACCGGCTTCGATGAGGGAGGTGGACACCACCCGGCAGGACAGGCCGTCGTGCAGGCGCTGCCGGATCTCGTCCAGCTGACGGCGGCGGTCGGCGGCACACAGCAGGGTGGTCAGGCAATAGCTGCCCTCCTGCGGCAGCTGCGCAAACAGTTCCTGCGCTGTCTTGCGCCGGTTGACCACGCACAGCACCTGCGGCGCAGCGGCAAGCTGCTCACAGAGGGCATCCATGGACAGCTTGCCGCCGTCGCGGAGCGTGACCCGGCGGAGGATCTCATACAGGCGGGCGGGGTCCGGGCTGATCTCCTGCGCGGTCAGGCTGGGGTCGATCTCCTGAAAAAGCGGCATCAGGGCGGGCTGGGTCGCTGTGCAGAGCACGGCGGTGGCGTGATAGTGCTGCACCAGCTGCGCAATGGCCGAAATGCAGGGCTTGAGGTAATCGTTGGGCAGGGTCTGGGCTTCGTCAAAGATGATAACGCTGTTGGCGATATTGTGCAGTTTGCGGCACCGGCTGCTGCGGTTGGCATACAGAGATTCGAAAAACTGCACGGCGGTGGTCACGACCACCGGGGCGTCCCAGTTTTCGCTTGCCAGCAGCTTGCGGCGCTGCTCCGGGGTCATCTCGTCTGATTCCACACTTTTGTAGTCGGCACAGGAATAATCGGCCAGCACATTTTCTTCGCCCAGCAGGTCGGAAAAAACTGCGGCGGTCTGGTCGATGATGGACATGTACGGGATGACGTAGATCACACGGGCCATCTTTTGGGCGGCTGCATGTTCCAGCGCAAAGGCAAGCGAAGCAAAGGTCTTGCCGCCGCCGGTTGGCACGGTGAGGGTGTAAAGGCCGGGTGCCCCGCGGGCACCTTTTTCCATGCAGGCCCGCAGTACGGTGTTGCGCTGCTGCGCCACGGGGGAAACATTCGGGCTGGAAAGGTAGCCTGCTGCCCGGTTGCGCACCCGCTCCAGCAGTTCCGAAAGCCCGGTGTAGCTTCCGCGGGGCATCTCCTGCCCGTTCATAAAGGTCTCGGTGTCGATAAAGTCGGCGTCCACAAGGCAGGAGTAGAGCATCCGGGTGAAGAACGCCATGGTAAGATTGTCCGGGCGGCCTTGCAGCCAGTCGGGCAGAGTGCCGGGCTGCGGGGTGATCTCCTGCTTCCATGCAGAATAGTCCTTGACAGGTCGTTCCCGGCGGCCGAAGAGGGTGCTTTCGTCGGCAGAGTCGTGGGGGTTCCCGCCGTCCGGAATGCCGCTGTGGTGCCCGGCAATGGCAAATGCAGCCGGGATGTGTCCGGCTTTGATGGCTTCCTGCGCTCCGGCGGTGGAGTGGTCAACGGGGTCGCCGCCGTGCAGTCTTTTCTGAAAATTCATGGAAAATTTGCCGATATCGTGCAGCTGCGCGGCATACGCGGCTTCTTTCTGTGCCCCGAACGGTGCGGCAAACGCACCGGCCAGCTCTGCGGTGCCGGAAAGGTGTTCATAGATGGTCTGAGTGCGGGCCCCGTCTTCACTGATGTGGGCAAGCATCTGCATAAAGATCCCTCCTGAATGTTGTTGATAGCTTTACCATACGATGAAAGAGCACGGTTGTCAATCAATGTGCTCTCTGCGTTTTAAGTATATGAAATATTAGATACTATAAATAGGACTTATAAAAGGGCGGAAAATAAGCCCGCCGGTTTTCCCTTGCGGAAGCCGGCGGGCTATGGATTATTCGACGCAGATATTTCCGAGAATGCGAATGAATTCCTCGTAGCAGGAGGCAGAGGCCAGCTGTTCAAGATTTTTATAATCGCTGCACACACGGGGCAGATAGGAGAAAATATCGGAAAAATCAGAAAGGTCGCTTTTGGAAACGGAGATCATAAAAATGATGCGGACATTGCTTGTTCCCCAGAGCAGTGGCCTGCGGAGAAGCGAAACGGCGATAGCGGAGCGTGTGGCCCGGCAGTCGGAGGGGTGCGGGATGGCAATCAAGCCAAAATTTGTGGGAGAGATATTTTCTCGCTCCAGCGCGCTTTCAATAAACTCCTGCGAGATGATGCCGTGGGAACGCATCGTTTCGCCGATTGCACGGATCGCGCTTTCCCGGTCATCGTAGCTGGCAGAAGGAGTAAAAAGCTCGGCGTCGATCAGAGTCTGGAGCAGGCCCAGAAGCCGTTCTTTTTCGCGCCCGGCCTTCAGGCGGCGGATCACATCGCTGATTGCCTGACGATCGGTGTTGCTGATAAAATTGGAGATAAAGACAACGGGAACATCGGCGGTGATGGGCAGGGTGGAAAGAATCATATCGCATTTCAGCCCGGAAAGTTCATAAGGCGCGGTGACTACCGTTTCGATGGTCATTTCATCGGAAAAGTAGCTTTGCAGGCGGTCGAACTGGCGATGATCATAGGAGTAATACTGCGGACAGAGCAGAATGACGCTCAGCTTGCCGCGGCGGTTATAGATATCCTGGATCCGTGCGCCGATGTGCAGGGCGATATAAGCGATTTCGTCTTCGTAAAGCTGGACATGTTCCTGATGGTTTATCATATTGGAAATGTACACAGCGATGTCATAGATGATCGGTGACATGGTTTTGATGTTGTGCAAAAGCGGGTTGTGGATCGAAACATTCTGCCGCAGGCGCACGAGCATATTGTCGATGTGAAGCGCAAAGGGGATGAAAAAATCAATGTCGGTCAGGTCGATGTCATAGACCTGTTTTACCGATTGAACGATCGTGTCCACAAGGTGCATCGTCTCCGGGTGAATGGACAGGGCATCGCGGCTTGGCAGGGAAACATCCTGACTGCGTACGGCGCGGGTCATCAGCAAAAGGGTGAACTGGTATTTGTTGCTGCGGGTAAAAGCAATGCCGTATTCCTGCTCCAACTCGGCACAGATGGTGTCAATGATGGAGACAAAGTGCCTGTTCAGCTCGATCAGGTCAGAGGAAATTTCATGTCGGGCAGCAAGAGGCGCAGTTCCAAGCTGATCCATCGTGATGAGCATATGCAACAATAAATTGATGAGGGAATATTCGTCAATGAAAAAATGCTGCTCGTTCAGGCAGCTAAGAATGCTGCTGCGGATCTTTTCAATGTCATAGCGAGGAAAAATGGCGCACAGGGTGTCCATGCTCACGAGAGAATGCTGGGCCTCGTTGTAGATCAGCCGGATCATCAGCCTCTTTTTGTCCTTTTCGCTGCCGGAAATGAACAGCGTGTTGTTCTTGGTGCGCAGAGAAAGGTGATATTCCGCAATGTCATGCCGAATCGCTTTGATCTCGTTCTGCAGGGTGACCTCTGAGATGAACAGCGAAGCGGCGAGTTCGTCCAGATCCATAGGGTCTCTGCGGGAGAGAAGCTCCCGCAGGATATACCGCGCACGCTCGGTCTGCGAAGAGGGAACCTGCGCAGGGCCGGGACTTTTCTCCGGCAGAGGGCTGAGCAGCTTTATGCGCCCGCGGCTGACCTCGAGACAGCCGGGATATTCCCCCTGAAGATTACGCAGGTGATTGCGGACGGTGCGGGGCGTGACCGAAAAAAAGGCCGCCATATCGTCGATCGTCTGGATGCCGCTGTGCTGATTCAAATAACGGACAACTTCTTTTTGGGAAAGCATGGGGCTGAAAACCTCTTTTCCTGTTTTCTCACGACTTCTCTTATATTATAATAGCGGGTTTCTGGCTGGAAAAAAAGACTGGGATTTTCCCGAAAGCGGAAAAAACACAGACTTTCTTTTTACGGTAGGCTGACTGATAATGGAGCCAGGTTAAGGAGCCGCAGACAGTCGGCTCCGGTTTGGAACATCATGTGAAAGGAGAATAAACATGAAAGCGTACAAGATCTTACTTTGCTGCGGCGCAGGGATGAGCTCCGGTTTTCTGGCGCAGGCGGCGCAGAAGGCGGCCAACGAAAAGGCACCCGGAACAAAGGTGGCAGCCAAGAGCCAGAGCCTTGTGGAAGATGTGATCGAGGACTATGACCTGCTGCTGATCGGTCCGCACTTTGCTTCTCACAAGGAGGAATTTGAGGAGATCGCCGGGCAGTATGATATCCCGGTGGAAGTGATCCCGCAATCGGTCTATGGCACGCTGGATGGCAATGGACTGATCGATTTTGCACTTGGTGTCCTGAACAAGGGCTGACAGGAGGAAGCGAAAATGGGTAAAACCTTACAGAAGTTTATGGATTGGCTGCAGTACAAAGTGACCCCTGCAGTGCAGAAGTTCACCGAGCGGCCGTGGGTGCACGGCTTCTCTGCAGGCATCGTCAAGTGCCTGCCGTTCATCCTTACCGGCTGTCTGATTTTCTTCTACAATGTTGTGCAGCCTTATTTTCCCAACATTCTGCCGAATCTGAGCGCAGTTTCAAACTACACCTTCAGCATGTTATCACTGCTGGTAGCCTTTATGATGGTCTATCAGGAAATGGGTTCGCTGAAGCACCGTAATTATCAGGTGGTAGGCGGCCTGACCGGCATCTGTGCTTATATTCTTGCAATGAAGGGCACTACGGTGGACGGCGTCTACTCTGTTACATGGAACCGTTTCGGCCCCACCGGTATCGTGGTTGCGATCTGCATCGGTCTGTATGTGTCCATCATCTTCCATCTGATCGCAAAGCTGAACCTGTTCAAGAATAACAATACGATCCCCGAGTTCGTGCAGGAGTGGATCAAGAACATCATCCCGATCTTCCTGTCCATCCTGCTGCTCAAGATCGTCATTATTGATCTGGATGTGGATCTGTATCCCATCGTTCTTAAACTATTTGCCCCCATCAATGCCATTGCGCAGACCTTCCCCGGCTTTATCCTGCTCAACCTGTTCTGCTGCTTCTTCTATTCGCTGGGCATCTCCGGCTGGACCTGGTCCGGCCCCCGCAACGCCATCTTCATCCCGGCGCAGGCAGCCAACGTGGCGGCTGTGGCAGCCGGCGGCACTGCAATGTACCTGACTACCTCCGAAGTCTGCAACGGCATTGCCCTGATCTGTCTGGGCGGCATGGGCTGCACTCTGGCGCTGAATATCTGGTGTCTGTTCTCCAAAAGCAAACGTCTGAAGACGCTGGGGCGCGTGTGTATCGCACCTGCCATCTTCAACATCAATGAGCCGATCCTGTTCGGTACCCCCATCGTTTTCAACCCCATCCTGATGATGCCCATGTGGATCTGCACCACCGTGAATGCCACCATTGTGTGGATCGTGATGCGAACCGGTCTGCTGGCCATCCCTACCATCGAGCTGGCCATGGTGGCCACCATCCCGGCACCCTTCTCTACCGTGATGTTCACTGGCGATATGCGCGGTGTGATCTGGTGGGCCGTGTGTCTGGTGGTCGATCTGCTGATCTGGTACCCGTTCTTCAAAACCTACGAAAAGCAGGAAGTGGCCAAGGAGGCTGCTGAGGCTCCGGTGAAGGCATAACTGCAAAAATCTTTAGAATACAGAGGAAAAACACCATATGAGTGACAAAATGGTAGAGGTCGCCATGGGCATTATCATCAATGCCGGCGACGCAAGAACCTGTGCCACCGATGCAATGGAGGCCGAGCTGCGGGGAGACCGTGCAGGAGCGGACGCCAAGCTGAAGGAGGCCGACGAAGCAATCAAGAAGGCGCACAATGCACAGACCGATGTGATCCAGGACGAGTGCCGCGGCAACCCAACAGAACTGTCGATGCTGTTCATGCATGCACAGGACACCGTAATGACCATTATTTCGGAAGTGAACATGATCCGTCTGATGATCCGGATGAACCGTAACTTGGAGGATAAGATCAATGGAAATCGTAACTAGTTTTCCCGAAGGCTTTCTGTGGGGAGCCGCTACCAGTGCTTACCAGTGCGAAGGCGCTGCGGAAGGCTATGGCAAAAAGGACAACCAGCAGGATGTGATCAATCGTGAGATCCGCGAAGAATACGGATACGCAGATGCCAGTGTTGCCAGCGACCACTACCATCACTATAAAGAGGATGTCGCTTTGATGGCAGAGATGGGGTTCAGCTCCTACCGGTTCTCCATCAACTGGGCACGTGTTCTGCCGGACGGAGTGGGCGAACCGAACCCGGAAGGTGTGCAGTTCTACCACGATCTGCTGCACGAGCTGCATGCCCATAACATCGAGCCTGTGGTCACGATGTGGCACTACGATCTGCCCATGGCGCTGGTCAACAAGTATGGCGGCTGGGGCAGCCGACAGATCGTGGATGACTTCGAGTATTACGCCCGCTTTATCCTGAATGAGTACAAGGACGAGGTCAAGTATTGGCTTACGATCAACGAACAGAGCATCGTTGTCAACTACATCGACCGCAAGAACAAGCTGACCAACGAACAGAAGTTTGACCCAAAGTTCCGCTATCAGGCCAACCACTATATGAATCTGGCCCATGCAAAAGCGGCCATCGCCATCCACGAGATCGTGCCCGGCGGCCAGTGCGGCGCGGCGCTGGATATGGCACCCTACTACCCCCATACCTGCGACCCCAAAGATATTCTGGCTGCAAAAAATGCGTCCAACTTCAAGAACTATTTCTACATGGACGCATACATCCGCGGCGAGTATACCGAGTCAGTTCTGGCGTATCTCGAACGTCAGGGACTGATGTTCGACATCCAGCCCGGTGACATGGAGCTGATCAAAAAAGGCTCTGAGTGCTTTGACTTCCTCGGGATCAACTACTATCAGAGCGCTTGCGTCAAGGCTCCGACTCCGGGTGCCGCCCGTCGCTCAAAGCAGAACAACAAAATCGGAAAAGGCGGCCATGTTGTGTACGAAGTGCAGCCGGACCTGTTTGAAGGCTGCAAGAATGAGTATATCGGCGATACCGACTTTTCCATGCCCATTGACCCGGTAGGCCTGGAGTATGTGCTGGAGGACATCAATGACCGTTACCACATCCCGGTAATGATCTGCGAAAACGGCTTTGGCGCCTACGATAAACTGGAAAAGGACGGCTCTATCCACGACCCCTACCGCATTGAGTATATCCGCGAGCACATCAAGGCCATGAAAGCGGCCATTGCAAACGGAGTAAAGCTGCTGGGCTATAATCCGTGGTCTGCATTTGATCTGCTTTCTACCAGCAACGGCATTGCCAAGCGCTATGGCTTTGTTTATGTGGACCGTACGGACGATGACGTAAAGGAGTGCAAGCGCTACCGCAAGGACTCGTTCTACTGGTACAAGAATGTGATCGCTACCAATGGCAAGAATCTGGAGTAAGACACTTCATTTCAACTGACCATCTCAGCAAACAGTCAATGGGAGAGGCCCACCGCCACAGCAGGCGGCGGACCTTTTCCGCATTGGTGCCCCTCTCCGCCCGGAATCTGGCAGATTTTCACAAATTTTGTTGTCATTCCGGGGGGAGGGTGTGATATACTGAAACTGAATAACAACTCGGATCATCAAAAAGTTGTTTTGGGGTGGAACGTATGGAGAAGGTTCGAACAAGTCTGCGAAGATGCGTCTGCATTGTATTGTGTCTTTTACTTTTTGCGGCGGTGCTTCCGGTCTGTGCATTTGCGGATGATGCACAGACAAAGACCGTCCGCGCCGGGTGGTACGAGGACGCCTACAACATCACCGGCGAACATGGCGAGCGCGGCGCATTCAACCCGCTGCTCATCCGCTGCCTGACCGACACCGCCGAAGAGCTGAAAAGCGAATTGCAGAACGATTTTCATTGAAGCTTTGCAAAAAACAGGACGGAACCGTGAAAATAATTCATATGAGAGCAGCTTCGGATAACATTCTTTCATGATACCTTGACAAAACTGTCCGTGTGGGGCATACTAAAGAACGTGTTACGAAACACTGAGCTGAATAGAAATCGAATATAGAGGATGCGATGCAGAAGAGTACCTCACGGAGCCGGCGGGCTTTGAAGTGAGCGGAAAGGCAATCATCGCCGAACGGGGCCTTGCGGCGGCAGGTCTGCGTGGGGGTGCGGAAAAGATCCGTACCACTCCTTCATTGAACATGAAGTGGCGCTATTGCAATTCTGGGTATCTGCTCAGCAGTGCAGCATTCCGCAATGATGCGGGGTGAGACAGCGCTGCTGTGCAGGTGCCTTTTTTATTTGCGAAAAAAAGATGCCGGTACGGCTGCGTGTTTGAGTTTGAGGGCTATTCCGCACAAAAAGAAAGGGGAAACAAAAAACAATGATCAACTTCCTGAACTGGCTGGATGGCGTCCTCTGGGGCATCCCGCTTATCGTCCTGATGCTGGCCACCGGCATCTACTTTACCGTGCGGTCCGGATTTTTCCAGTTCACCCACTTTGGCTGGATCATGAAAAACACCGTCGGCCAGATCTTCCACGGCACGGCGGATAAGAACGAGTCCGGCAAAGGTATGCTGCACCCGTTCGAGACCATTGCCACCGCCATCGGCGGCACCGTCGGCTTCGGCAACATTGCCGGCGTGGCCACCGCTGTGGCTGCCGGCGGCCCGGGCGCTGTGTTCTGGATGTGGCTCACCGCTGCTTTGGGCATGATCCTGAAGCAGGTGGAAGTCACGCTGGGCTGCTACTACCGCCACACCAAGGAGGACGGCTCCACCACCTTCGGCGGCCCTACCTATTACATGGAGTACGGCCTTGGCAAGGAGCGCCATTGGGGCAAGCTGTGGCTGATCCCGGCCATCATCTTCGGCATCGGCATCTTCAGCACCTTCTTTGTCACTTCTTCCACCCTGACGGCTTCTCAGGTCGTGGCGGGTGCGTTCCATCTGGGCAGCATCCACATCGGCTCCCTTGAGGTGGAGGGCATCATTCTGGTGGGCATCGGCCTGACCGTTATCGACTACATCATCACCAGCGGCGGCGTCAAGGGCGTGGCCCAGATCTTCTCCAAGCTGGTGCCCGTCATGAGCATCATCTACATCCTCATGGGCATCGTCATGATCGTGGTCAACATCAACCGCGTGCCCACTGCCTTCGTCTCCATCTTCCACGATGCCTTCACCGGCACGGCTGCCATGGGCGGCTTTGCAGGCGTGGCCGTTTCCGAGATCGTCCGCGTGGGCATGGCCCGCGCCGTCTACTCCAACGAGGCCGGCTGGGGTACTTCGCCCATGATCCACTCCTCCGCGCGCACCAATCACCCGGTCAGCCAGGGCCTGTGGGGCTCCTTTGAGGTGTTCTTTGACACCTTCATCATCTGCACCATCACGGCTCTGTCCGTCATCCTGAGCGGTATGTGGACCGACGGCACCAACGGCGGTACGCTGGCTCTGGAAGCCTTCCAGCAGGGCTTCGGCCAGGTGGGCGCATGGCTGCTGGCCATCATCATGATCGTGTTCACCGCCACCACTTCCGGCGGCTGGTTCACCTACTACATCGCCATCCTGAACCACCTGTACAAGAACCGCGAGGGCATCTTCGGCAAGGTGATCATGAAGCTGTTCTACCTCACCCGTGCACTGCCCGGCCTGCTGTGGACCATCTATCTTGTCAAGACCAACAACCAGGGCTTTGTGTGGACGGTCGTGGATATCACCTCCGCCATCCCCACCTTTGTCAACGTGGCGGTCATCCTGCTGCTGTCCGGCGACTACCTCAAGCTGCTCAAGGACTATAAGGCACGCTATCTGGGCATCGGCAAGGTGAACCCCAAGACCAGGCTCTTCTATGAGGAAGATGTCGCGGCCAAGGCCAACGACTGATCAGAAAAAGGAAGCGTAAACCATGAAAACCATCTATTTCAACGGCAATGTCTACACCGGTGACGAGGCGCTCGTCTCGGCCTTTGCGGTGGAAGACGGTAAGTTCGTCTTTGCCGGCTCCGATGCCGAAGCAAAGGCGCTGGCAGCGGAGGGCGACACCCTGACCGATCTGAACGGAAAATTCGTCTGCGCCGGTTTCAACGACAGCCACATGCATCTGCTCAACTACGGCGCTTCGCTGGGCGCTGCCAAGCTGGCCGAGCACACCGGCAGTCTGGCTGATCTGCAGGACGCCCTGCGGGACTTCCTTGCGGCGCATCCCCGCAAGAACGGGGCATGGCTGCGGGGCCGCGGCTGGAATCAGGACTACTTCACCGATGTGCACCGGATGCCCGACCGCTACGATCTGGACAAGGTGTCCACCGAGGTGCCCATCCTCATCACCCGCGCCTGCGGCCACTGCCTTGTGGTCAACTCCAAGGCGCTGGAGCTGCTGCCGGTGTCAAAGGATACCCCGCAGCCCGAGGGCGGCCGCATCGGTCTGGACGAGAACGGTGAGCTGGACGGCCGGTTCTATGATAACGCCATGGATCCGCTGTATGAGTCCATCAAGGCTCCGGACCGCGAAGAGCTGAAGGAAATGATGCTGGAAGCCTGCAAGGAGCTGAACCGCTACGGTGTCACCAGCAGCCAGACCGATGACTATTGTGTCTACCGCAGCATCCCGTACTCCGAGGTGAACGAGGCTTATAAGGAGCTGGAAGCCGAAGGCAAGCTGACCGTGCGCGTGTACGAGCAGTGCAACTTTACCGAACCGGAACAGCTGCAGCAGTTCCTTGCCGACGGCAACATGACCGGCAAGGGCACCGACCGCTTCAAGATCGGACCGCTGAAGCTGCTGGGCGACGGTGCTCTGGGCGGCCGCACCGCCTACCTGAGCAAAGGCTATGCCGACGACCCGGGCAACCACGGCTTCCCGCTGTTCTCCAAAGAGACGATGCAGGCGCTGGTGTCCTGCGCCAACGCTGCCGGGATGCAGATCGCGACCCACGCCATCGGCGATGCCTGCCTTGACATGGTGCTGGACTGCTATGAGAATGCCCTGAAGGAGCACCCCCGCACCGACCACCGCCACGGCATCGTCCACTGTCAGGCCAGCCGCGCCGACCAGCTGGAACGCATCGAGAAGATGAACCTGCACGTCTACGCGCAGAGCATCTTCCTCGACTACGACAACCACATCGTGGAGCAGCGGCTGGGCAAGGAACTGGCTTCCACCAGTTACAACTGGAAGACGCTGAAGGACCACGGCGTGTCCGTTTCCAACGGCACCGACTGCCCGGTGGAGCTGCCGGACGCGCTGGCCGGAATGCAGTGTGCGGTCACCCGCACCTCCCTGCATGACCATGTTGGTCCCTACCTGCCGGAGCAGGCGTTCAGCGTGAAGGAAGCACTGGACAGCTACACCATCGAGAGTGCAAAGGGCAGCTTTGAAGAGAAGGTCAAGGGCCGCATTGCGCCGGGTTATCTGGCCGACTTTGTGGTGCTGGGCGAGAACCTCTTCACCATCCCCCACGACGCCATCAAGGATGTGCCGGTTCTGGCTACCTATATGGGCGGCGAGTGTGTCTACAAAAAGTAATGGCATCTGTGTCATAAAACAAGAAGGAGAACTTCCCGCGGGAAGTTCTCCTTCTTGTTTTATATGTTACAGTGCAGGCATCTGGTTCTCGATCCAGTCGGCCAGCGGGGAAAGGTCGTCCAGCGGAAAATCCGCTCCGGGCACATCGCCCGCCACGGCCATCGGCTGGAAGGCCACGCTCCTGGTGCCCGCCGCCTTGCGGATGACCTCGATCTTGGGCCAGCCGCTGTCGTTGAAGCCTTCCAGCAGCACCAGATTGTAGCTGTGGCGCTCAAACAGGGCAAGCAGGTCCTGCTCGTTCAGGCGGAATTCCTCGGTCAGCAGATAGCGCCCCGCGCTGAACACGGCCACACCGGCGGCTCCGGCATCGTGGAGCCGGGCTGTGTCAGGATCGGCGGCGTCCAGCTCTGCCTGCCGGATGACGCCCACTTTCAGCCCGCGGGCCTTGAGCACCGGGAGCAGCGCGGCCAGCAGCGTGGTCTTGCCGCAGCCCTTGGCACCGCTGACGGCCAGCACGGCCGGATGTTTGAAATTCAGTTCGGCGGCAAGCGCCCGTTTCTGTTCACTGTACAAAAGAAATCCCTCCCTTAATCTCCGATGCGGACGAACCGGGGCTGCACTTTGCCGTCCCGCTCCACGGTCTCGCACCACATGGCAGCCGGGCGCACCCACAGGCCGCGCTCGCCGTACAGGGCACGGTAGACCACCAGCTCTTCCTCGGTCTCGCTGTGGCGCGCCATGCCGAGCACCTGATATTCATTGCCCTTGAAATGCCGGTAGCGGCCGGGCTGGACGTTGTACTTGAATCCTTCCATGCTGTCCTCACTTTGATTTCTGACTTGAACCATTATAGCATACTTCGCCGCCATAAAAAAGCCGCTGCACAAAGAAAAAGGCGGCTGCCGCTCAAAACGGAAGCCGCCGGGAAAAGCAATGATTACAGCTGAGCCTTGCCCATGCAGTAGGTCTGCAGGACGTCGTAGTTGTCGTCCAGCACCACGATGTCGGCATCCTTGCCCACCTGCAGCGAACCCTTGCGGTCATCCAGATGCAGGCAGGTGGCCGGGTTGATGGTGCAGGCGTTCAGGGCGTAGTTGAAGGGCACCATGGCTTCTTCCACCAGAATGCGCAGGCCCTTGTTGATGTTCAGGGTAGAGCCTGCCAGCGTACCATCGTCCAGATGGGCGCTGCCGTCCGGATAGACGGTGATGTGGTTCCCGCCGAAGATGTACTCACTGCCAACAGGCGTGCCCTTGGCCATCAGGGCATCCGAGATCATGATGGCGTGGTTCGGACCTTTGCTCATGAAGTAGTTGTTCAGGGCAGCCGGGGTGGAGTGGCAGCCGTCGCAGATGATCTCGCCGTACATGGTGCGGATGCGGTAGGCGGCACCCACCAGACCGTTGGCACGGTGGGCAAAGGGAGACATGCCGTTGTACACATGGGTCATGGAGCGGGCACCGTTGGCCCATGCCATCACGGCCTGCTCGTAGGTGGCGGCGCTGTGGCCCAGGCTGACCACCACGCCGTGGGCAGTGAGGTAGCGGGTCAGGGCAAAGTTCTCGTCGTGCTCGGGGGCAAGGGTGATGTAGCGGATATGGCCCCGGGCTGCCTGCTGGTATTTCTGGAACTGCTCCACCGTGGGCTTTGCAATGTACTCGGGCGGCTGGGCACCCTTGTACTTCATGTCGAGGAAGGGGCCTTCGAAGTGGATGCCAAGGATCTCAGCACCCTCGTAACCGCCCTCCATCACGTCGGCCACGTTGGCCACGGCATGGGTCAGAACGGCTTCGCACTGGGTGACGGTCGTGGCCAGAAAGCTGGTCACACCCTCGGAGACGATGTGCTTTGCCCAGTAGCGCAGGCCTTCGGGCTTTGCGTCGTTGGTGTCGAACTCATAGGCACCGTGGCAGTGGATGTCCATAAAGCCGGGGACGATGCGCTTTGCGCCGTAGTCCGCGTCGGCGGTCTTTTCGCCGTAGGGGAAGATGCCGGTGATCTTGCCGTCTTCAACTTCAAGTGCCGCCGGCACGAACTGGTCGGCGATCCAGACTTTCTGGCTTTGGATGATCATGGAAAATGCCCTCCCGTATTTCTATCCATGCCCTCCGCGAGGAGAGCGACAAAATAAATCCTGCAGGCAGAAATCTGCTCACAGAAAAAGTATACCATTTTTTGTGCGGATTGACCAGACGTTTGGCAATGTTTTTGAAAATTCTGGGCAAGAGAACGGCAAAAATCGTAATTTGAAACGCTTTTGATACGAAATTTTGCGAAAGTGCCGCAATTGTCTGGCCTGTGGAGAGCGCATTTTGTATAATGAAGCTATAATAGGGGGCGTTCCGGGTGCGGCCCCCCTGCGGAATGTGCGGAGCCCGGGCAGTCGAGGGGGCTATTGTGGAGCTGAACCGCGAGATCGCCCAGACCATCCTCACCGAAGCCGGGCTGCAGGTGGTCAGCGTGGAAAACGGCAAGCTGGCTGCGGACTATATGGCGCAGTGCAAGCCGGGTTTCATCGATCTGGTGCTCATGGATATCATGATGCCGGTGATGGACGGCTATGCGGCCACCCGGGCCATCCGTGCGCTGGACGACCCGGCCATTGCCAATGTGCCGATCATTGCTATGACAGCCAACGCCTTTGACGAGGATATGCACTCGGCTATGAAGTCCGGAATGAACGGCTATCTCTCCAAGCCGCTGGATGTGGATAAGCTCTACGCCATGATGCGCAAGTGTCTGAAATGAATAGAAATATGCCTTCCCCCGAGGGGGGAAAAAGCCTTGACTGGGTTTTACTGTAACATGAAAGGGGCCGATGCACACTGCCTTGTGCATCGGCCCCTTTGTTCAATACGAACTCAGCCCCAGGCTCACATCCAGCGCCTGATCCACCCGCTTCTGATCCTCCGGGGTGATCTGCCCCGCCCGCTCCCGCAGGCGGTGCTTATCCAACGTGCGGATCTGTTCCAGCAGCACGATGCTGTCCTTGGCAAGGCCGGTGTCCGCCGCCCGGATGTTGATGTGGGTGGGCAGACGAGCTTTGTCCAGCCGGGATGTAATGGCCGCTGCGATCACGGTGGGGCTGTGCCGGTTGCCAATCTCGTTCTGCACGATCAGCACCGGGCGCACGCCGCCCTGCTCCGACCCCACCACTGGCGAAAGGTCAGCGTAGAAAACTTCTCCTCTGTGTACCTCCATGGAATCTCCCTCCCTGCATTCTGGAGGATGTGCCCCGCTATGTGATGCGTCCGGCGCATCCTGCCTGCTCTCAGTATGAGCGGAGCAGCGGCCGGTTATGCAGTGCGGGACGATATTCCATTGTATGCACAAAGAACGCTCAGGTTTCCAGTACGCAGAAGGCCAGCGCCATGCCGCCCTCGTGGCTCAGCGAGAGCCGGGCGGTCAGGCCATGCTCCTGCACCCAGCTGGCAGTCCGGCCGCTGAAGCGATAAGCAGGCGCACCGCTTTCCAGCCGGACAGCTTCGATCTCGCACAGGGAAAACGGTTCCCGCAGACCGGTGCCCGCGGCCTTGAGAAAGGCTTCCTTGGCGGCAAAGTTGGCTGCCGCACTGGCAAGGCGATGGGCGCTGCCCCGCCCGGCGCAAAACGGCTCGTCCAGCCCCAAAGCGGTGCATTCGGCGGGGCCGTAGACCCGGTGGACAAAGGCGGATGCGTGAGGGCTGGTAAGGCTTTTTTCCAGATGCGCGATATCGCACAGGTCGCAGCCGATGCCGTAGAGCATGGCAAAACTCCTTTCTCCGCAAAAGCGGCTGCGCAGGTTTGTCAGCCTGCAAAAATAGAACCGGAAATTTTAGGCAGATTGTGCAAATTGAGACACTTTATCTTGAAGTTTCCGCGCAATTCGTGTACAATGAGCTTAGTTCTTCCTGAGGGGGTGTATTCCGTGAGTGGCGAGACTGCTATTTTTTCGATCCACGACAAAAAGGACTATGAGATCCATGAGATCGTACAGCAGGTGTACGACGCATTAAAGGAAAAAGGCTATAATCCGGTCAATCAGCTGGTGGGCTATATCCTGTCCGAAGACCCCACCTACATTACGACCTATAAAAATGCCCGTTCCCTGATCCGCAAGGTGGACCGCGACGATCTGCTGCAGGCCATGCTGCGCAGCTATCTGAACGTCTGAGAACCGCTTCAACCATCTGCCCCGCTGTCTTTCAAGACAGCGGGGTTTGTTTTATGCCATTGGCAGAGTAAAGAGCTGATTGACGACCACTTCGTATTCCCACGGTTCCCGGGCTTTGCGCAACTGCTTTTCCAGCTTGTCCGCGCCCTCGAATTTGCGGATGATGTAGAACCAGTGCCCCTTCATCCGGCTGACGGCGCACCCGGCCGAGCCGAACAGTTCGGTATAGCCGTGGAAGAGGTCATCAAGATAGCCACGCAGCTCTTCGCGGGAAGCATCTGCACCGCCGCAGGCCCTGCGCATCAGGGCAGGGTCGGCGATGATGCCGCGGCCTACCATGATGCCGGAAAGAGACGGGAACTCCGATTCCAACGTGTGCAGCTGCTCCACGGTGGTCACGTCGCCGTTGTAGCACACCGGCATGGAACAGGCGGGCAGGGCGGCGGCAAAGGCGGCGCGGTCGGCAGTGCCCCGGTAGAGCTGGCGCATCACCCGCGGGTGGATGGTCAGCTCCGAGATGGGATAGCGGTTGTAGATTTCCAGAATAGCGGAAAATTCCTCCGCTTTTTCCACGCCCAGCCGGGTCTTGACCGAGATGGGGCCGCCGGCATTTGCGAACACGGCGGAGAGAAATGCGTCCAGTTTTTCCGGGGCCCGCAGCATCCCGGAGCCCTTGCCCTTGGCCGTGACCGTGCCGGAGGGGCAGCCGAAGTTCAGGTTCACCTCGGTGTAGCCCAGCTTGCGCAGCTCGCCGATCATCCATGCGGCCAGTTCACCGTCCTTGGCCAGCAGCTGCGGGATCACCGGCGCACCGGGATTTGCTTCCGGGGCCAGTTCGGCCATCTTCTTTTTGATGAGGACGCGGTTCTCCGGCGGGGAAAGGAACGGCGCATAATACCGCGCCGGTGCACCGGGAAAGGCAAACCATTTCTGATGCGCCTGCCGCCACACCCGGTCGGTCAGGCCCTCCATAGGGGCAACGTAATAGTTCATGGGCAATTCTCCAAAGTTTTTGATAGGGCTATTGTAGCATAAAAGAAAAAGGGCGGCAATGGGGCAGACGGGCTGGCAGCATTCTCTCCAAAGCACTGTAGGGAACGGACTTGTCCGTTCCGCGCCTGCCCTGCTGCTTTTGCGGAACGCATGAATGCGTTCCCTACAGTATCACCCGGAAACTTTCCCCACAAAACAAAAACTCCCGCCCTGCAGTGCAGAACGGGAGAGAGGAGAGTTTTCGGAAAAAATCAGTCCGCGAACAGCGGGGTGGAGAGGTAGCGGTCGCCGGTATCGGGCAGCAGGACAACGATGTTCTTGCCCGCATTCTCCGGCCGCTTTGCCAGCTGGATGGCAGCCCAGACGGCAGCGCCGGAGGAGATGCCCACCAGCACGCCTTCCTTGTGGCCGATCAGACGGCCGGTGGCAAAGGCGTCATCGTTCTCCACGGCGATGACTTCGTCATAGACCTTGGTGTCCAGCACGTCGGGCACAAAACCTGCACCAATGCCCTGGATCTTGTGTGCGCCTGCGGTGCCTTTGCTCAGCACGGGGGAGGAAGCAGGCTCCACGGCTATGACCTTGACATTGGGGTTCTTGCTCTTCAGGTACTGGCCCACGCCGGTGACGGTGCCGCCGGTGCCGACGCCTGCCACAAAGATATCAACGCTGCCGTCGGTATCCTCCCAGATCTCGGGGCCGGTGGTCTCGATGTGAGCCTGGGAGTTGGCGGGGTTAACGAACTGGCCGGGAATAAAGGAACCCGGGATCTCCTTTGCCAGCTCATCGGCCTTGGCGATGGCACCCTTCATGCCCTTGGCACCCTCGCTCAGCACCAGCTCGGCACCGTAAGCCTTCATCAGCTGGCGGCGCTCCACGCTCATGGTCTCGGGCATCACGATGATGATGCGGTAGCCCTTGGCGGCGGCCACGGCAGCCAGACCAATGCCGGTGTTGCCGGAGGTCGGCTCGATGATGACGGAACCTTTCTTCAGCAGACCCTTTTCCTCGGCGTCATCGATCATCTTTTTGGCAATGCGGTCCTTGACGGAACCGGCCGGGTTGAAGTACTCCAGCTTTGCAATGATGTGGGCGGGCAGAGCCTGCTCCTGTTCGATATGGGTCAGCTCCAGCAGCGGGGTGTGACCGATCAGCTGATCTGCAGCGGTATAAATCTTGCTCATTGTGGTTTCCTCCCTGATACAGTATGCGGGGCGGCGGTGCGCCCGCCCGGATGACCCGGTTTTAATTCCCTTTAAACCAACATTGTTTATGGGTTTGATGGTATTATAGTCCGGTTCGCCGCACTTGTCAATGGATTTTACGAAAAAAGCAGGGATTGAAATATTATTTACCCTGTTGTATAATAGGTTAACACTCATTCTATACTTTATACCAAAGGAAGTACACTACTATGATCGTGTCCACCAAAGGGCGCTATGCACTGCGCGTGATGATCGATCTGGCCGAGCACCAGACCGAAAAATATGTCCCTCTCAAAGAGGTCGCCGCCCGGCAGGAGATCTCGGAAAAATATCTCGAAAATATCCTCAAGGTGCTGGTGCAGAACGGCTTTCTGGAAGGCCTGCGCGGCAAGGGCGGCGGCTACCGGCTGACCCGCAGCCCCGACCAGTACACGGTGGAGGAGATCCTTGTGCTTACCGAGGGCAGCCTTGCGCCGGTGAGCTGCCTGACCCCCGGTGCGTCCACCTGCTCCCGCATGGCCAACTGCCGCACCTACGAGATGTGGAAGGGTCTGAACGAGCTGATCTCCGGCTACTTCGGCAAGATCACCCTGGCCGACCTCGCCCTGCCGGATCAGGCCGGGAACGATTATGTGATCTGAACAGAGCATCTGCTGACGCACCGGTTTTACCGGTGCGTCTTTTTTTGCACAGTTCTGGAAGAAATGTGCAGGAAATCTTAGCCAGAATCACCGTTGATGCTTGTGGGCCGATGCGGTATACTTTTACCTTGACATGACCACCCGGGTCATGAGGCGATTGAAAGGAGAACTTTGCTACGAAATACATTTTTCAATTTGCGCGCATTCTTGCGTTTTGCTTTTTCGGAGAGGTGCTTCACGCTGTGCTGCCCCTGCCGGTGCCGGCCAGTGTTTACGGGCTGGTGCTGCTGCTGGCAGCGCTGAACTTCAAGCTGGTCAAGCTGGAGGATGTCAAGGAAGTGGGCACCTACCTTACCGGTATTTTCCCGCTGCTGTTCGTGCCTGCCGCTGCAGGCGTGATGGAGCTGTGGGCTGAGATGGGTGCGATGCTGGTGCCCATTCTCATCTCGATCGTTCCCGTGACCGTGCTGGTCATGGTATCGGCCGGCAAGACCACGCAGGCCATGACCGGCCGCAAGAAAAAGGAGGCAGACCATGACGCAGCTGCTGAATGATTTTCTGTCCGGGTCGGCGGCATGGGGTGTGCTGCTGACGCTGGCGGCTTTTGCACTGGGCGCCCTCATCAATAAGGTGACCGGCAAGGCGATTTTTAACCCGCTGCTGCTGGGCAGCATCTTTGTCATCATCTTCTTGTCCGTGTGCAACATCCCCTATGCGGACTACAAGGCAAGTGCAGCCCCGGTGAACTATCTGCTGCTGCCTGCCACGGTGGCGCTGGCCATCCCGCTGTATGAAAAAATCGACCTGCTGAAAGAGAATGCCGCCGCCATCATCGCGGGCATCTCGGTGGGCACGCTGGTCAGTCTGGGCAGTGCGCTGGCCATCGCGCTGGCGCTGGACCTGACCAAGGAACAGTACGCCACCCTGCTGCCGAAATCCGTGACCACAGCCATCAGCATGGACGTGGCCGCAGAGCTGGGCGGTATTGCGGCCCTGACCGGCGCGGTCGTCATCGTCACCGGCATCGTGGGCGCACTGCTGGCCGAGACGGTGTGCAAGGTGTTCCACATCACCGACCCCATCGCCAAGGGCGTGGGCATCGGCACTTCGGCTCATGCCGTGGGCACCAGCAAGGCGCTGCAGATGGGCGAGGTGGAAGGAGCCATGAGCGGCCTTTCCATTGCGGTGGCCGGTGTGCTGACCGCCGTGCTCTGCCCGGTGTTCGTGAATCTGATCGATTGAAAATACTGGTATAACACAGCAGCCCCCGCCGGGTTTCCTCGGTAGGGGCTGCTGTGTTTTTATGGTAAGAGGTTCAACATGAAATCTCGGAAATGTCGGCTCAGAACTTGAACAGGTTCACGATGCGCTGCCACAGGCGGGTGAAGATGTTGCCTTCCTTCACCGTCTCGGTGTCGGCGGCGGTGGTGTCGGCAGCGGCCACGGTCTCGGCAGTCTTGTAGATGAACTTCACGCTGCTCTCGGCACCGTCCGGGGTCCCGGCAAAGCTGGTGTAGTTCTCCAGCCGGTCAGTCATCTCGTCCAGCACGGTCTTCAGGTCGTGAATCTGGTCCTCGTCCAGAGCGCCGGTCAGCTTGGAGATGCCCTCGTCGTTGAACTGGTTCAGGCCGTCGTTCAGCTGGTTGGTGCCGTCATCCAGAGCAACTGCGCCGTTGTTCAGGGTGTTGACGCCGTCATACAGGGTCTTGGTGCCGGCGGCCAGCTGGGCACTGCCGTCCTTGGCGGAGTGGGCACCGTCTGCGGCGCTCTGCACGCCTGCGGTGTACTGGTTCACACTGGAAACAAAGTATTGGATCTGGGACAGGCTGGTCTTCAGGGCGGCGACATCGGCCATATCCTGGCTGTTCTTTACCTGATACACCAGCTCTTCGTGAGCGGTGTTCTTGGCGTCCTCACTGGTCAGCAGCTGGATCAGGCCGGTGATCATGGAGGAATCGTAATTCTGCATCAGCTTCAGGGCTGCTTCCAGATCGTGGTTGGTCTTGGTGGCGGACAGATACAGAGCCAGATCCAGCTGGCTGTCCTTGAAGTTGGGAGCCTGCTCCCACACGGTGCGCACGATCTTGCGGCGTCCGGCAGCGAGAGTCTTATCGTTCATGGTGAGGATGTTGTCGATCACAGCCTCGTAGTTCGACCATGTCATGTCCTCGTCGATCAGGCCGCCTTCCTTCAGGGTCTTGTTGGCAGAAGCCAGCACACCGTCCGCCACCTGCTGGGCACCGGCGTTCAGGGCGGCGTTGTTGGAGCTGAGGGTGTCCAGACCATCGGTCAGCTGGCCCAGACCGCTGTCCAGAGCGGCTGCACCGTTGTTCAGAGTGTTGGCACCGTCCAGCAGAGCCAGCACGCCGCTGGCCAGCTGAGCCGTGCCGTCCACCAGCTGGGAAGCACCGTCCATCAGCTGGCTCATGGCGTCGTTCAGCTGGTTCATGCCGTCGGTCAGGTCGTTGATGCTGCTCAGGTCGAACACGTTGTCAGTGCCAAGAGCTTCGGTGCTGGTGGCGCAGGCAATCATCACCTGCGGGCAGGTCAGCTCGGTGACGTCGGCTTCCACGGTCACGGTGTCCTGCAGATAGTCCTCAATGCTGTCCACTTCATCGGGCAGCAGGCCGGACAGGGAATCCTTCACGCCCGGCAGGGTGACGAAAGCGGCCACATTGCTCTTGGCGGCACTCTCGATGATACCGTGCTCGGCGGTGAGGTTGGATGCGTCCTGACCGAAGACCACGCCCACGGCGGTGATCAGCGGGGTGACGATGGTGCGGTCGGCACCGTTGACATTGATGGTGGAAGTTTCGCTGTTGGTCAGGGCAATGGTCACGGTCAGGTGGCCGCTTTTGCCGATCAGGTCTTCCAGTGCAGCTTCCTGACCATCCATGGCGTAGGTGATCTTGGCAGAGATGGGCAGAGCCTTGTCGGTGTCGCCCTTGTAGTAGACATCGGTGTCATCGGTGCTCCAGACCAGATCTTCGCCGTTCTGGGTGAACTCGGCGCTGCTCTCGGTGTTCTGGATGTTGGTCAGGGAGGACTTGTCGGTGACGCCGGACAGGCCGGAAGCATTGTACAGGTGCTCGCTGACGGTGGTCTTGCTGATGGAACCGTCGCCGTTCATCACGGCATACACGGTCTCGGACTTGGTGAAGTCCTTGCTGCCGGCTGCAAAAGCGGGCACGGCACAACCTGCGGCGATTGTCAGAGCCAGCGCCGCACTGGCGAAACGAAGCGATTTTTTCATAGCAGGTTTACTCCTTTTCAGACTTCTGGGCGTTGGCGGATTCGGGAACCATCCACTTGAAGGTGGTGTGGCGGATGATCCAGTCACACAGCATCAGGGCTGCGGGCAGGACCACCAGAATGACGACCATACTGATCAGTGCGCCGCGGGAGATCAGCAGGCAGATGCTCTTCAGCAGCTCCATCTTACTGATGGCGGCCACGCCGACGGTGGCGGCAAAGAAGGTCAGGCCGCTGGTCAGGATGGACTGGCTGCAGTGCTCCAGCGACTGCTGAGCGGCTTCCTTCGGGGTGCGGCCAAAGACGCGCTCCTCGTGGTAACGGGTGGTCATCAGGATGGAGTAGTCCACGGTAGCACC
>ERZ1034998.349-NODE-349-length-31276-cov-55.420038_pt1 | contig 31276 bp, 35 predicted proteins | sample MGYA00520621_ERZ1034998 | MGnify/ENA primary metagenome ERZ1034998 (study PRJEB33766, sample SAMN09781748) | gut metagenome | biome: gut microbiome | host: Homo sapiens | place: Madagascar | study: EMG produced TPA metagenomics assembly of the PRJNA485056 data... | reverse complement strand
GCAAGAAATAAACATAACTGTCGCTATGTTTCAAAAAATGAGATATAATAATCTATAGGATTATGCTACATCCAAAATCATTTTTTTCAGGGTTGATTCAGATGGCAGATCCCATGCATCCAGATGCTGTAACATCAGGATGTGATAGAGGCGGCAGTACCACATCTTAGTTGAGCGGTGTCTGCCGTCTTCTAATTTAAAGTCTAATTTCTCACGTTTGTTAGAGCGTTCAGCAGAAGTCCTTGCATTGTATTCCAGCTTCCATTCCTTACTGCTCCTTGGAGGATTGTTGAATAATCTTGGATTATCTTTCATAACCAGATGAACAGTGCGTCCGTATTTGGCATCAGAACATGGGTTTTCACAGGTACAGGAGATGCAACCGCTTTTATGGCTGATTTTAGGGCATTTGAATTTCATTCTGCCTTTTACAGCTTCAACACCATCACGACGCATACGGCATCCGGAGGGACAAAGAGGAACTCCATCTTTATCAATCGTAAAGTCATTTTTATAGACAGATGAGCTTCCGCCTTTTCCGTTAAGGTCGATAAATGGTGTTATATTCTCACGTTTAAAGTATTGATAATAAGGCATGGCATCATGTGCAGAATCCAAAAGTACTTTAGAAACAGTGTAATCAGGAAGAAAAGATTTCATCCTGAAAAAAGCGTGCAGGAATCCATGTGAATCATGTTTTGAAGCACAGAAAAAATGGAGAAATACCGGTAAGTCACTTTGTGAATCAACAAGCATGTACAGATCATAACCATGATAATAGCAGTCGCGTGAGGAATCCCAACCGATATCACAATCAGGCTGGGAAAAGTAGCGGTCACATTTGCAGTCAGTGATGCCATTATCTTTGCATTTACAGATACGCTTTTTTCGTTCCCTGTGGGAAGTGACAACAGGAGTTCCATCACCGGCTAATGTCAGAGACTGAGTATTTATAAATCCATTGGAAACAGAAATATCAAGGAACCCATGTAGAGCGGACAAGAGCATCAGGATCAGGATAATATTTACGAAGATTAGTAACAACAAAATTTTGGCAGTCGGCATGACTGCCACAGTTAACAGGTAACATAAAAATCGCCCTCCAGTCGATAAAATAAAATATATTCAATCGGCTTCGCCGCAAATTTTGAGCGATTTGTCAAGTGCTTTTGACAAAAAAAGTGGGGGGTTTTAATAAAAAGGAATCAGAAAGCCTTGATTTTACTGGGCTGAAGATTCCGAGAGATTATTAAAGGATAAGAGAGGATAGGATTTAAATAGAGAAGCATTTCTCTTTCCTTTACATATAGAAAAGAGCTATTGCAAATACTTCTATCTGCAATAGCTCTGATACGGTTTTTATTGATACATTAAGTTACTTATTTACAACAAGTACATAAAATGGATATAAGTTCTGACCACTTTCATCTGCATCGTAGTAGAATACCGCGCATGAACCTTGAGTATAAATATTGTTCGTCATAGTACTTGCATGAGATGAAGAATAACACCATGCCTGTTATATACAACAACTTTTTTTATTATCCCTGCTTCAATGTCGTCCATCAATCTCTGCAAGTCTGGTCTTTCGATGTTCTTTCCAGAATATCCCTTATCTTTATATACTCTAATCTTTTCAGAACATTTCACTTTGCAATCATCAATTTGTGCCTCGATTGAAACGCTATCTCGTTTATCAACCGACTGTCTGGCATAGATAGCATCAAACCTCTCACTCTTTTTTATTTTTGCCATAATAAAAAAACCTCCGCTTGTTTTATTTACAAGTCAGAGATTATTATATCATACAACTCATGCACATAAACACAAATCTTTGACTTGTGTTTCAAGTTTATCTCTAAATGGATGTGCTATATTCATCCCAACATATTTTTCAACTATTTCATCAAATGTTGACTGTGGCATTTTCTCAACATTTTCAAGAGCCGCCTGTAAATACATAACCGGTGCAAATCTGAAATTACCTTTCGCAATATTCACGGTCCGCACCTTACCTGCAAAATCATATATCTCTCCAAATAAATATTTATGAATTGCCGCAAGCATCCTGAATGTTCCAACTTCATAATTATCCAAATATCCATTCTCAAATAATTCAACAGCCTTCTTCTTGCTTATCTTTTCTTCCATTCTGGCAAGTTCTGTGGAATCTGTAATATTTAATCTGTTATCTAATGCCATATTTTTCCCTTTCTAAATGCTCACTGATATATTAAACGGTGTCCCTCTATCTGATATTCTGATTTTATCACAAATCTACAGTGATGTACATACTTTAATCGAACGTTTGTTTTTATAAATTTTTTCTGATTCATTAATATGAAAGCAGGTGTCTGCTCCTACGCATAACACCCGCCAACATAACATTCAATATTCTATTCCAGCACTTCCACTGCCTTATTCAACTGCACATCTTCTTCCGTATTCTCATCTGCATCAATTACATAATCAGGTGTTATTCCCTGTCCATGTATATTTTCATCGTTTGGCAGATAATATTTTGACACTGTGAGTTTTACCGCTGAACCATCACCCATATCAAGAATTTTCTGGACTATTCCTTTTCCGAATGTCTGTGTTCCAACGATTTTGGCAAGACCGTAGTCCTGCATTACACCGGTAAATACCTCAGCCGCACTGGCACTGTTTCCATTTACGATTATACTTATAGGTATATCTTTTACCGATGCGTCATACCTTGTATACTCTTCCTGCTTATTGCCGTTCTTATCTTTCGTATACACTATGAGTTTATCCTTATCAACAAACAAATCAAGCAAATCGCATACAACATCCAGTCGTCCGCCCGGATTGTCTCTTATGTCTATCACAAGTTTTTCCATTCCCTGGTCTTTTAATTCATTAAGTGCCTCAGAAAACTGCGATGTACTGACACCGTCAAATTCGCTAAGCTTGATGTAGCCGATATTTCCATCCATCATGTGATTGGCAACTGTCGGACGCTCAACTTTTCGGATTTCCACCTGAAGATCAAGTTTTTCTCCATTTCTCATGACCGTGATTGTTACCGTACCATCAGTTTTACCTTTAATCATGCTTACCACATCCTGGCTGGATTTTCCTGTCATGTCATTTCCGTCAACAGCTACTATGACATCACCTTCCTGAATACCTGCCTCCTTTGCGGGAGTATCGTCAAATACCGTGGCTATGGTTATCTCACCATTTTCTTCTTTCTGGCTTATGGACACGCCTATTCCATTATATTCACCGCTGGTAGATTCCATAAGTGACTCATATTCTTCCTCTGTGTAATATTCAGAATACGGGTCTCCCAGTGCAGCCACGACACCTTTAAATGCTCCTTCTGCCATATCTTCCTCTGATACATCATCAAGATAAAATGTTTCAATATATGACGCAAGTTTATTCATTTTGGTATCAAAATCATCACTGTTTAATTTGACCTGTTTTGATTTTACTTCGGACAGTGACAGACCATAATAATTTAGAACATATTTATTAAGTTTTAATACCCATGCCACTGCAAATACAACCACTAATATTACAGCAAACAGTAATCCTGTTATAAGTCCCTTCAAATACCCCTTATCAGATTTATTATTATTTTCCATCCAATTACCCTGTCTTTCTTACTGTCTAATATCCTACATACTGGTGCGGATCAACGTATTCTCCGTTCAGTCTTATGCTCAGATGCAGATGCGGACCTGTTGAACGTCCCGTAGAACCTACATATCCTATAGTCTGTCCCTGCGATACCACATCACCTGCCGATACTGCTGACAATGAGCAATGCATATACACTGAATATACACCATTTCCATGATCTATTCCTATCCAGTTTCCTGCCGATGAACTGTAATAAGACCATGCAACCTGACCGTCAGCTATCGCTGCTATCGGAGTACCTGACGATGCCGCTATATCAAGTCCGCTGTGATATGAAGTCGTACCGTTTATAGGATCTGTTCTGTAACCGAACTCCGAACTTATGGTGTGAGATGATACAGGCCATATATATCCGCTTGCAGTAGGTACAAACGAAGTTGACACACTTCCCTGTGCAGCAGCCGCCGCTGCAGCTGCTGCTGCGGCCGCAGCTCTCTGACGCTCTATTTCCTTCATCTGCTCTATAAGTTCCTGTTCTTCTTTCAGTTCTTTTTCTTTCTGATCTATCTGTGCCTGAGTATCCTGAATCTGCGTATTAAACGACTCTATCTCAGCCTGCTTTGCAGCTATAAGTGTTTCCACAGATGCCTGCTCATCCTCTGTCTGCTTAACGAGTTTATCAAGCTCATGCTGTTCGCTCTCAAGCTTTTCCTCATTAGCCTTAATCTGCTCCTGTGTATCTTTCATTTTATTAAGCATATCCCTGTCATATTCCTCTAACTGTGAAATATACTCTGCCTTATTAAGCAAATCAGATATATCGTCCGTACCAAACATCATTTCCATATAAAATGTATTACCATTTTCAAACATAAACTGAATACGTTTTTTCATAGAAACATACTGTTCATTAATATCCGCTTCCTGCTGTTCAAGCTGTGCCTTTGTTTCGTCTATTTCTTTTTGCTTGTCCGCCTGCTGCTGTTGCAGACTGACAATACTCTGTTCAATCTGACCCAGCTTCTCGTCCATTGCCGTCACATATGCATCCGCATCCGACTTCAATGAATTGAGATTGTCAAGAATCCCCTTAGAGTCAGCCAAATCCTCCTCTATCTCTTTCTGCTTCTGTTCAGCCTCCTGTAAACTTGTGGCAAATGACGGCACTGTCACCGACAAAACCATCACCCCTATAGTTATACCACACACTGCCTTAATAACATTCTTTTTCATCAATATCAAATCCTTCTTTGCGTTTGAAATTCTATACTTTTAAATGTTTTCTTATAGTTATCATACTACCTGCAAGACCTATTCCCCCACCTATTATAAGTGCAACCGGTCCCATTACGCTAAATACACTATGTGCCGACAGAAATGTAAAACTGCTTGTAATCGTCTGGAATTGTCCCATAAGATAGCTTACCACTTCTTTATACACAAAGTACAATCCAATTATTGGAATTACGGCACCTATTATTCCAATGACAATACCCTCAACTATAAACGGAGCTCTTACAAAATAATCTGCTGCACCTATGAGTTTCATAATCTTTATCTCTTCTTTTCTTACGGCTATACCTATCATTACCGTATTACTTATAAGGAATATGCCGACCGCAAGCAATACAAGAATAATCGTCATTGAAACATATCCTACCATTTTAGCAAAATCCGTAAGCGCACTTGCCGTTACGTCCGAATAATTAACCTGTCTCACTCCATCTGAAGATTTTAGAAAATCTACAAGGGACTGCTGTTCCGACACATCTTTTAAATGTATCTCAAAATACGCTGAATTTGCAAGCGGATTGTCATCTTTAAATCCATCAGCCAGCTCAGGATTGCTTGAAAAATACTGTTTCTTAAAATTATCCCATGCCTCTTCAGCTGACGTATATTCTACCGATGCAACCTCAGGTCGCTTTTCTATTCTGTCCTGAAGAAATGTGATTTTATCAGGACTTATGCCCTCATCAAAAAATACCGTTATGCTTACGGATTCTCCCGCCTCTTTCACCATGTGCTGAAAGTTTGCTATGACAGAATACATTATTCCCATCATAAATATACACGCTGCTATGGTTCCCACTGAAGCCAGTGAAAACAGTTTATTTCTCTTTATATTCTTAATGCCCTGATTAAAGCAATAAGCAAATGTACTAATCTTCATAAATATATCCACCTTTTTTCTCGTCGCTTACCACTACGCCTTTATTCATCGTAATAACCCTCTTGCTCATGGCATCCACTATCTCTCTATTATGTGTAACCACAAGCACTGTTGTACCACGTTTATTAATCTCCTCCAATAATTTCATGATTTCCCATGAATTTTTCGGATCAAGATTACCTGTAGGCTCGTCTGCAAGCAGAATCGATGGATTGTTCACAAGTGCTCTCGCAAGCGCAACTCGCTGCTGCTCTCCACCTGACAGTTCCTTAGGAAAAGAGCGGTATTTTTCTGAAAGTCCAACCAGTGACAGCATGGCAGGAACTCTTCTCTTTATTACTCTTGTCGGTGTCTCCACAACACGCTGTGCAAATGCAATATTTTCATATACATTCCTGTCTTTTAACAAACGGAAATCCTGAAAAACAACACCCATGTCTCTTCTGAGACTCGGTATCTTGCTTCTCTTCATTTTATTCAGAACTTTTCCATTTATGCTGATGGTTCCTTCAGTAGGCTCAAGTTCTTTTAACAGTAATTTAATCAACGTTGACTTTCCTGAACCACTGTTTCCCACTATAAATACAAATTCACCCTTCTCAATCTTCAAGTTCATATTTTTTATTGCCGGAGCTCCGGTAGAATATGCCTTAGAAACGTTTTCCAGTTCAATCATCACTATAAACCTTGCCTTTCTATTATTCTAATCTTTCCATATATTTCATATATTTTACCACCATAAGCGCAATCTTAAACGTAATTGCATCCTCAAAAACCCTCAAATCCAGATTTGTACTCTTCTGTAACTTATCAAGACGATACACGAGAGTATTTCTGTGAATGTAAAGCTGTCTTGAAGTCTCTGAAACGTTAAGATTATTTTCAAAGAACTTATTAATGGTTGTAAGGGTCTCCTCGTCGAAGCTGTCCGGAGACTTTCCACCGAATATTTCCTTTATAAACATTTTGCACAATGGAATAGGCAGCTGATAAATAAGTCTTCCTATACCAAGATTGCTGTATGCCACGACATTTTTGTCACTGTAGAATATTTTACCTACATCAAGTGCCATCTTAGCTTCCTTATAAGAACGTGAAACCTCTTTTATCTCATTTACAACCGTACCATAAGCTATATTAACCTTAACCATAGCTTCTGAATTCAGCATATCAAGCAAAGTCTTTGCTATTCTCTCAAGGTCCTCACTGGTTTCCTCAGGTGAAACTTCCTTAACAAGAATAATGTTTTTCTCATCAACTGCCGTTATAAAATCTTTTGTCTTTGTTGAAAACAGACTTCTGACAGTCTCAAGTGCATTAGTATCTTTCTCATGCTTTGTCTCAATAATATATACAACTCTCTTAACCTCCGTTTCAATATGAAGCTTCTTCGCTCTGTTGTATACATCGACAAGAAGAAGGTTATCAAGAAGAAGATTCTTAATAAAATTATCCTTGTCAAATCTCTCTTTATATGCAATGAGAAGATTCTGTATCTGAAATGCAGCCATCTTGCCTATCATATAAATATCATCACTGCTGCCCTTTGCCAATAATATATACTCCAGCTGATTGTCATCACTAACCTTAAAAAACTGAAAATCCTGCATCAGCTGGCTCTCAGCCGGCGATCCCGCAAATGCGATAATTGCCTCTGAATAGTCATCCGCTCCAGGAAATGTAGATGCCAGAACTTTTCCTTCCGTATCAGCCACACACAAATCTGCTCTTGTTATTCCTTTTAAACCTTCTATAGTATTTAGAAGTATTTGATTTGATATCATCCGATCCACTCCCTTTTCCACTTACGATTTCTATTACGTCTAGTTTATCTTATAACATTTTGGCAAAAAAAAAAAGAGGAAATGCACATTTTCTATGCATTTCCTCAAATTTTCATGTTTTAAATCTAGTTTGCAATTACAAGCTGCGTATCTTTGTCAAACAGATGTAATTTAGAAGTATCAATTGCCATCTTAATTGTATCACCAGGTCTTGCTGTTGTACGAGGATTAACTCTTGCTGTACAGCTAAACTGGTCGATATCGAAGTATAAGAATACTTCAGCACCAAGCATCTCATAGAGACGGATTGTAGCTTCGATAACGCTATCCTGCATAGAGTTGATAACGATTTCCTGATCGTGGAAATCTTCCGGACGAATACCAACTACAACTGTCTTGTTGATGTAATTTCCATCTATTAAAGCTTTAGCCTTAGCTTCAGGAACTTTGATTGAGTGAGAACCAAATACGAGTAATACGTCTGATCCTGACTGTGAAACCTGAGCGTCGATGAAGTTCATCTGTGGTGATCCCATGAATCCTGCAACGAATAAGTTACATGGATTATCATATAAGTTCTTAGGTGTATCTACCTGCTGTACGATACCATCTTTCATAACTACGATTCTTGTACCAAGTGTCATAGCCTCTGTCTGGTCATGTGTAACGTAGATGATAGTTGTTTCAAGTCTCTGATGAAGTTTAGAAATCTCAATTCTCATCTGTACTCTGAGCTTAGCATCAAGGTTTGATAAAGGCTCATCCATAAGGAATACCTTAGGGTTACGAACTATAGCACGTCCCATAGCCACACGCTGTCTCTGACCACCTGATAAAGCCTTTGGCTTACGGTCAAGGAGATGTTCAATATCAAGAATTCTTGCAGCTTCATGAACAAGCTTGTCAATCTGATCCTTTGGAGTCTTTCTAAGTTTAAGGCCAAATGCCATGTTGTCGAATACTGTCATATGTGGATACAGAGCGTAGTTCTGGAATACCATCGCGATATCTCTGTCCTTAGGCTCAACATCGTTTACAAGTCTGTCACCGATGTATAACTCACCACTTGAGATTTCCTCAAGACCTGCAATCATACGAAGTGTTGTAGACTTTCCACATCCTGAAGGTCCTACGAAAATGATGAATTCTTTATCCTGTACTTCGAGGTTGAAGTCTTTAACAGCAACAAAGCCGTTTGGATAAACTTTTGAAACGTTTTTTAATGATAAACTAGCCATTTATAAATTTCCTCCTAAAATTATAATCTTTGTCGTGTGTAACATAATTATTACTGTATAATTATATTCCATTACCCTCAAAATTTCTATATAACAAATAGCCGAAAACACTTTTTTTGTTTTGGTCATTTTGCATAACTCGGTTTTTTTTTGTGCATTTTTACTATTTATTTAACATTTTGAGGTGCATAATGCCACTATTTTTCACAGTAATTCTATAAGCATCAGACTTATACATACAAATATTCCCAAGAGCATCGGAATAGAAATAATTCTGCCGTTATCTGTTTTTCTAAAGCCGGACATCGCATTTTTAAAGCTTTCCTTTATATGCTCAAGTCTGCCGTTTCTCTTTGCATACCATTTATATATATTATAATTTATGATTACGGCAACTATTGCCAGCACTCCATATACAGCTAACAGTATAAGTTTCGTCTTAAGCGGATAGTCGCTGAGACTCGTAACCGTATCTGTTGTCTGTTCCTCCAGCCCTTTTATCTCCTGTCCCGTTACCTTTTCAAGATAAGGAAGTATTTTATACATTTGTATAAGCAAAACTGTATTAATATTGAACACAAAATGCATAATCATCGATGCCAGTATGCTGTCAGATGCTTCATCCATAAGTGCAAGCGCAATGCCGAGCAGCGCTGCATACAGAAACTGATTTATGTTCATATGGTTAAGTCCGAATAAAACACCGGATACAACGGCTGCTGCCACAACTCCATACTTTCTTAAACCGTAAAATGTTATTCCTCTGTAAGCTATCTCCTCAAGTATAGCCGGCACAACGGCAATCATCAGCACATTCACTATAAATGGATTATCCGTCAGTGAACCTACCGTGGCAGCCACATGATTTTCAGCAAAAAACATTGATATTACATTTAAAAATCCTGCAACCGGCATACACAGCCACGAAAAAATAACCACTATCAGTACATTTTCTATCTTAATCTTCTTAAAATGAATGTCCCTTATAGCCTGACCTTTTGTGCATATCACATACACAAGAACCGGAATAAATATACTGAGCTGTCCGAATATATATCCGAAATTGGCACTTCCCGTATCAAACGGTAGTAACGGCATAATATATCCCAATGCAAGATAAACTGCCACCGCAAGTAAAAAATACCATCCTATTTTTGTGGATCTATGCATATTCTTACCCATATTACTGTGGTTTAACTGCTATAGAATCAATCTCTATAAGCACATCCTTAGGAAGTCTTGCTACCTCTACGCATGAACGTGTAGGGCAGTCCTTTGTAAAATACTTTGAATATACTTCATTGATTTTTCCAAAATCATCCATATTCTTAATGAATACTGTAGTTTTTACAACATCATCAGTGCTTACTCCTGATTCCTTTAAAAGTGCTGCAAGGTTTCCTATAGCCTGATCTGCCTGTGCCTCTATGCCTTCAGGTATCTCTCCTGTAGCCGGATTTACAGGTATAACTCCTGATGTAAATATCATTCCATTTACCTCTATAGCCTGTGAATAAGGTCCTATAGCTGCCGGTGCCTTATCTGTTGATATTATTTTCTTCATGTTTTTTCCTCCATTCCGCCATCTTTCTGGCTCTGATTAATTTTATTATTTATTCTATTATTTATTTTAATATAATAGTTTTCTCAGTTATCTCTATTCTGCGTTCCTTATATAATCTTCCCACCGCTCTCTTGAATGCGGCTTTACTCATATCAAAATCATGGGCAATAACTTCCGGTGACGCTTTATCATTATATGGAAGACATCCGTTATATTCCTCTATAACTTTTATTATCTTCTCTGCGTCATCATCCATCTGCATATATGCTTTCTTAAACGGACTGAGGTTAAGTTTTCCGTCTCTTCTGACTTCCGTAACTCTGGTTGTCACCACATCTCCCACATGATAAGAGCCATGAATCTCCTTCTTCGGAATAAGTCCGTAATATCTGTTATCCACAGCCACAAATGCTCCTATATCCTCATTTATCTCATATATGGTACCTTCCACCTGTGCATCACGTCCGTATATCTCTGCCTCTGTCAGATAGTCATCAAGTTTCATGGTTGCAGCAAGTCTGCCGCTTCTGTCCACATACATAGCCACGAGGTATTCTTTTCCTTCGTGTACCCTTTCTGTCATTTCCTTAAACGGAAGCAACAAATCCCTCTCAAGTCCATAGTCAAGAAACGCTCCTATCTTGGTAACTTCCTTAACTTTAAGTGCAGCCACATTTCCTACTGTAATATAAGGTTTCGTGGTTGTCGCTATGAGTCTGTCCGAAGAATCTCTGTACACAAACACTTCTATAGCATCTCCCGTATTTACAAATTCAGGAACCTGCTTTCTCGGAAGAAGCACTCTCTCTTCACTTCCATCACTTAAATATACACCAAAATTTGTTCTCTTTACAACTTTAAGGCTCTGAATTATACCTATCTCTATCATACCGGTTACTCCTTCTGTCTAATCTCTATCACAGAGTATATCACGTCATCCCTGCCACACATGACTATATTAGTCATTTTATCCTCTGTATGTTTTTTTATTACAACTTCATCGCCGCACATTGCCGCTTTTCTGTATTCCACATGTATATCAGCTACCGGATATTTTTTGTCTATATAATCCGCAGCCACCTTAATATACCATCCGTTGTTCATATGTCCATTGGTATCTATCTGGTAACCCCTGATTTTTATAACATCCACTTCCGTCATATCATCAGGTACAGATAATTTTCTCTTACCATAGTCTATATCGAGACCTTCATCTTCTCCATATATTTTAGCATCATCATCCGTTATTTTCAATAGACGCATCTTTTCTATATCCATGAGCATCCATCTGCTTACTGCTGCTGCACATCTGTTGCCATCTGCATCCTCTATCATAAAATCTCTGTATCCAAACATTTTATCAAACTTATGCGCCCACGTATACACACGGATATTATCTCCCATTTTCAATGGTCTTTCAAATACTATGTGCCACGAATTCAATATCCACGCTCTCTTGTGTTTTATAAGATATTCCAGACCAACACCTAAATGTTCTGACTGAAAATTACTACAGTCCTGAAACTTATCAACTATAGCTCCGGGTGTCATGTAACCATTTTCTGCTATCTCACTGTATCCCACTCTCGTATCAAAACTGTATTTCATTATGAAGTTGCTCCTTTTCTGTAAATTTTTATAAGCATCTACAAAGTCATAGGCTGCACCGCTCACACGTTTGCACAAGCTAAATTACACAATCACAAATATTGCAACTCAGGCAGCTTAACAGATTCTCCTTATGTATTATTTATAAGAAAAATCCCACCCAAAGTAATTTCCTATAACGCAAAAAATCTTCCAACGAATCCGATGGAAGATTTTTTATAATTAGCTGGCCCACAAGGATTCGAACCTTGAAAATGCTGGAGTCAGAGTCCAGTGCCTTACCATTTGGCGATGGGCCAATGTCATGCGACATGTGATATTATACATTAATGATTTGAAAAGGTCAAGTACTTTTTTTATTTTTTAATAGTATATTTACTTGTCGTTCTACATGACTTATTTTGAATTCTACATTTTACTTCTGATTTTTCCTTGCCATATACTTCCTATTAAAGTATAATATAAGTACTTAATCCCGAAAGGAGGACCTTGCATATGGATATTTCAATGCTATCCTTAAACACTGCCCTTGCAGGCGCACAGTCTGACATCGGACTTCTTGTTCTTGGCAAAGCACTTGATATGTCTGAAGTCACAGGCAATGCAATGGTTGAAATGATTGATTCTGCTGCAATAGAGCACTCCGTTACACCACATCTTGGCAATTCCATAGATATTTCAGTGTAATTGTATAACCCGTTGCAGATAAACATTCATCAATATTCAACTTCGAGAAGGGTAAGTCCACAGGCCGGAGCTGTAGCTCCGGCTTTTTCTCTGTCTTTAAGTTCTATCATATGTTCTATATCTTCAGGTGTTATTTCGCCACGTCCCGATTCTATAAGAGTTCCGACCATTATTCTTACCATGTTATATAAGAATCCTTTTCCGTGAAACAACATGCGGATTTCACCGGAATCAGATTTGCTTATATCTATAGAGTATACTGTTCTCTCTGTGGATTTCTTCATATGCTTATTGGAACAGAAACTTTTAAAATCATGGATACCCACAAATACCTGTGCGGCCTGTCTCATTTTATCTATGTCCAGTTCCGCATCATAATGATATTGAAAATTCTTCTGAAAAACATCCGACTCCACCGTATTTTGAATTCTGTAAAGATAAGTCTTTCCTTTCGCATTCAGTCGGCTGTGAAATCTCTCGTCAACTTCTTCCACACTCTGTATACATATATCGTCATGCACATTCCTGTTAAGCTTTTCCTTTAGTTTTTCCACCGGAAATTTTTTACTTAATTTAAAATTGGCAGTCTGGGCAACAGCGTGAACACCTGCATCCGTTCTACCCGAACCGATAACCTCAGCCGTTTCACCTGTAACAGCCCTGACTGCCTTTTCTAACGCACCCTGTATGGTATTTTTTGTATTTCCCTGTTTCTGCCATCCCCTGTACTCTGTACCGTCATAACTTACTATAATTTTATAATTATACATTTACTCTTCCTGTCCTAACTTTTTCTTTATAACTATTCCGTCATCCAAATTAATATTTTCCTTCTGAGGATTCTGGACAAATCTCTGATATTCTTTTAATATGCTATCCTTCTGCATATCAGAGATTGCCTTTGTCACATCAAGATTTTCAAGTTCACTCTCTGAACCTATAAGATTCTTATCTGTCTTCATATGAGAATTTACAGCATAATCTATAACATCTTTTGTCGGAAGTAATCTTTCCCTGCTCTGTTCCTGTCCGGCATTTGACGGATTTTTAACATCCTGCACACCAACTTCGACCGACTCCTGTGTCCGACCGGAATCCACCGGTGTAACAGGCATCAGCCTTCTTATATCCGCTATGCTGTTGTAATCCAGATAATTCATCACATTCATAGCAATACCTCCAACAATCACGATTATCACATCATTAATACATACTAATTATATTACTTATCGACATTTTTATTATATTCGTTTATATTTATCCTATATTTTCACTTTTTTTACATAAAAAACGTTGACAAATTTTATTTAATTTATATAATTATATTAAAGACGAAGATGTCCCTGATAGGGAAATCTTCGTTTTTTTACTTTCCCTCACATTATACATATTTAAGAAAAGGCAGTTATTTCGGTATCTGCCTTTTTCTCATTATTTCATTCTCACATATCTAATATATTCAGTATCTTCACACTTTACTATACTATTTTTTTCAAAACCCAGTCTCTCTGCAAATTTCTCGGAGGCATGATTGCCTTCCCTTATAAAGCAGTTCAGCTTTTCAGCTTCCAGTTCATCAAAAGCGTAATTAACAATGGCACTTACCGCCTCGTATCCGTATCCGTGCCTCTGATATTGTTTTCCAATCAGATAACCTATTTCAAGTTCTGATTCTCCATCAACTTCGCGGTTGCTTATTCCCGCCCTGCCGATAATCTTTCCATCCTTCTTCTGGACAATCCACATTCCATACTCATAAAAGCCGTACATATTTTTTATATATGCCTTCGTAAATTCTATCTCATCTTCCCGATTCTCATATAAATTGTCTATATATTTTGTAACTTCTTCATCTGCATATATATCATACAATTCATCTATATCATTGAGGGTAATTTCACGTATTATAAGTCTGTCTGTGACCATTACTGTTCATGGTTCATTGTTCGCATGACAGTATACCATCTCAAAAAACGACATCTCAAGCCCCTCAAAGCTCTCAACAAGGTAATCTGCATTTGACAGATTCTGGTCTCCGGAATTAGGATTTATATAGCCTACGGCGGTCATTCCCGCCTTTTTGGCACCATTTACTCCATTTGCTGAATCTTCTATAACTATACATTCCTCCGGTGATACACCTATCTTTTCGGCTGCCGCCAGAAAAATATCCGGTGCCGGCTTAGGATTCTTTATGTTTTCACCGCTCACCACTGCATCAAAATCTTCTTTAATACAAAGACTGTTCAGAACATCTTCTATAATATATGCAGAGGAAGACGATGCGACAGCAAGCTTTATACCGTTTTTATTAAACATTTTAATAAGCTCGCATGCCCCCGGAATGTTGATATATCCATCTCTCTTTACTACATCTCTTGAATACTTCTCAGACATGGCGTTAAGCTCTTTAATGTCTTTTTTTATATCATATTTTTTCTTAAGCGTCTCCCACATATGCGTAAGTGTGCTTCCTATAAATCCTTTATAATACTCATAATCAAGGCTGTATCCGAATTCTTCCATTATTTCTTTGTTTGCCTGATAATGGACGGGTTCACTGTCTATCAGCACCCCGTCCATATCAAATATCACTGCTTTTAACATTTTTCCGGCTCTCCGTATTCAACACCCTGTGTATCTACAGTCACCTTTTTCATTATAACATCCTCTAACGGCTTATCCATATAATCTGTTGCACTCTCTGCAATCTTATTTACATTTTCCATTCCCTCGATAACTTTTCCAAATGCTGCGTATTCGCCATCAAGATGTGGGGAATCCTTGTGCATGATAAAGAACTGTGAACCTGCTGAATCAGGATGATAAGCTCTTGCCATTGAGAGAACTCCCTCTGTGTGTTTAAGCTCATTTACAAATCCGTTTCTTGCAAATTCTCCCTTAATAGAATATCCAGGGCCGCCCATTCCGGTTCCTTCCGGGCATCCTCCCTGTATCATAAATCCCTTGATTACACGGTGAAAGATAAGTCCGTCATAAAATCCCTTGTTGACAAGACTTACAAAGTTAGCTACCGTATTTGGCGCTATATCAGGATATAATTCTGCTTTGATAATATCTCCGTTGTTTAATTCAAATGTTACGATTGGGTTACTCATAATTTTTTCTCCTTTTATTTTGACTTTAATTTTGTATCCGGTATTTTAGAAGCTTCGACCTCCACCGCCATGCGATGAACCGCTGCTGCTTCTGTGTGTGGAACCGCCACTGTGACCTCCACCGCTATGACCGCTTCCGCCGCTGTCTCTTTCTATCTTAGTCTTGGTAACGGTTGTTCTTAAAAACATATCTCTTGAACCATGAATAATGAGATCATTCTTGTTCATGTAGGTATTTCCGTCTGCTGTCATTTTGGATTTCTGGCTATATGACATTATAAGTACCACAACGAGAGCCACTACGATTGACACCCACAAATCAACGAAAACACTTGAAAATATATTTCTTCTTACATAGCCATTGTTATTTTGGCGCATTTCTTCAATCTTTACATAATCGCTGCTCTGTCTGTAATCCTCATAATCTGTATAATTGCCCTCAAACCATGGTTTAACATCAGAATAATATTTTGAATTGATTTCATCTACATGTTCAGCGACATCATCCAGAAATGTATCGCACACCATATCATAATGCCTGTTGTCCTCTCCCATATATCTGAATACATCGTCAAGGACATCATCTATATCGTCATCGTTAAAATATTCAATGGCAATTCCTTTTGTGGATAACCACACATTTCTGTTATCCATGTCAATAAGCATCATTATTCCCGATCCGCCCTGATCATATCCAAATCCGTTTTCATCATAGAAATCATCTGCATATGCAGTGGAAGTCTTACCTTCAGCATCATTGATGGTCAATATGACTACATCAAGTTTGGTTTTCTCTGCTACTGACACACATTTACTTTGAAGTTCAGAAATCTGATCCTCCGTCAATAATCCTGCATTATCATACACTTTATTTTCATTGCTGTCATATTCATTCGTGTATCCACACAGCATGATATACATAAGACACACCATAAGAAGTGCAGCAATACTATATTTTTTCCTCATCTTTTCCTCCTATTCCACAGGCACCTGATGTTACCCGCATGCACACACTAAAATGCAAATCCTATTATCATCAGTATGACAAATACCACTACGGCAACACCCACAAACCATATTGCCATTTTTTCCTTTGATACCGGTCTGTCAGCAACTATCTTTCCCGTCTGCCCATTCAGTGTAAACAGGTAATCTTTTTCTTTATAACGACAATTCAGCACCCATACAGGCATAAGTGCATATTCTGCATTCTGCTTGTTAAGTCTTGAATTTGTATGTCTGATATTTACGGTAGTATATCCTTTTATAGTATTTCTTGTAGTGTCTAATATGTATTTTCTTATTCTCTTTTCTATTCTCTGGCTCATGTCCTCTGCCGTATAATTGTACTTCTCTGAGTAATATCCGGAGAGATACGGCATCTCAAATGCTGTCAGGTCCTCGTACTTGAACGGTTCAAGTTTATCCATGACATCATCCGGCATTTTCTCCGATGCGTCAGCAGGAACCTTATCATAATCCGCCTCGACATCTCTGGTAATCATGTAATAATCTGTGTATGTATATCTGTAATCTCCTCTTGTTTCATGCCTTACTTTTGTCGCCTCTGCCGAAAGTTCCATTCGTGCATTATAATCGTAAAGCCAGAACGGTACATACATTCCTGTAATTTTCTCTATAGTACTGTTACTGTAAAATTCAGATGGTGTGAGAATACCTTTTTTCGCCCATGCACGATATTGTTCTTTAGCCTGTTCTTTGTTTATCTTGAACGGAATAACTCTCGAAGGCATAGACACACCGCTTAATCTGTCCTCCACAAGACTCGGTCTGCCGCAAAAACCGCAAAATGTAGCGGATGTGTGCTCATCTGTCAGCAATTCAGCGCCACATGACGGGCATTTATACACCTTAAATTCTCCGTTTTGTTCCGGTTCACTAAAAGAGCCGCTTACTTCATCCTCCCTCTCAACATCGTGAGTGCGAATATCTTCAAGTTCTTCTACTGTACACGATGTTCCACAGTGATCACATACCATCTTCTGCTTTTCACTGTCGAACTGCATAGCTGCCCCACAACCCGGGCACTCATATGTCTGTATCATATCTTTCTCCATTCTGCATTCCGCTAAAAATGCTTATTATTTTGTCTTATTTTATCAAACTCACATCAATAAGTCCATACCCGCTTACACAATGATTTTATCATGTTCATTTTTTGTTCATTTTTTATTCAACAACCTTTTACATTATAAACATTTTTTCTTCACTATTAATGGGTATACTATGAACCATAGTAATTAGTAACATCGCAAGTTACTTTTTCTAAACTTTTTTCATAATATGGAGTTAATCTTAGATGATTAACTCTCCTCCCTTTTTATATTATACAAACCAACAACAAACTATCACAAGAAAAAGATGTAACCGCATACATCTTTTTTTTGCGTTTAAACAACATTAAAAGACTGTACGCTGAAGATTACTATCTTCCACGTACAGTCTCTTTATTTCATATCAATATTCAAATCTTTAATTATACTTCAAAGATTAAATCTCCATATGATGGCATTGGCCATGCTTCTTTGTCAACTATCATCTCAAGTTTATCAACAGGTGCTCTTAATTCATCCATTGTCTTCTTAACAACATCCTTGAAGAATACTGCCTGCTCTCTGCCTTCAGCCTTCTCTGCTGCCTCTTCAACAACATCCTGAAGTTTTGAAAGTGCTACCTTTGTATCGGCAAGTAATGCTGATGTTTCCTGTAAAAGTTCTGTCTGTACGCTTATATCTGCATCCGGACAAGCTGCCTTTACTGAATTGATAGAATTTGCAAGGTCTATAGTTGCCTTTATTACAGCAGGGATAATATGTTTTCCTGCGATATCTATCATAGCCTTAGCTTCAATGTTAATTGCCTTTGAGTATGCTTCATACTGAACCTCTGAACGAGACTCAAGCTCTGCCTTTGTAAATACACCAAATTTCTCAAACATCTTGATTGCCTTATCTGTTGTAAGTGCAGGTATGGCATCAACCATAGTCTTGAGGTTTGGAAGTCCTCTTCTCTCAGCCTCTTCTACCCAGTTATCTGAATATCCGTCACCGTTAAATACGATTCTCTGATGCTCTGAAGCCATCTTCTTGATAAGATCATGTACTGCTGAGTCAAAATCTTCTGCTTTCTCAAGCTCATCTGCAATATCACAGAATACCTCAGCTACTATTGTATTAAGTACTACGTTAGGGCTTGCAACCGAATCAGATGAACCAACCATACGGAACTCAAACTTGTTACCTGTAAATGCGAATGGTGATGTTCTGTTTCTGTCTGTTGCATCCTTCTTGATATCAGGAAGTGTAGCAACACCTGTCTGAAGCTTTCCTGCCTTAAGGCTGCTTGTAGCATTACCTGTGCTGATAAGCTGGTTAATAACATCTCCGAGCTGATCTCCAAGGAACATAGAAATGATTGCAGGTGGTGCCTCATTTGCTCCAAGTCTGTGGTCATTTCCAGGGTTACCTGCTGCTTCACGAAGAAGATCTGCATGTATATCTACCGCTTTCATGATAGCTGTAAGTACAAGAAGGAACTGTACGTTCTCATGAGGTGTCTTACCAGGATCAAGAAGATTGATTCCATCATCTGTTGTAAGAGACCAGTTATTGTGCTTACCTGATCCGTTTACACCTGCAAATGGTTTCTCATGAAGAAGACAAACAAGATTGTGACGGCCTGCAACTTTTTTCATAAGTTCCATTGTAAGCTGGTTGTGGTCTACTGCTATATTAGCTTCCTCATATATAGGTGCAAGCTCATGCTGTGCAGGCGCAACCTCGTTATGCTGTGTCTTTGCAGGAATTCCAAGTTTCCATAACTCCTCATTGAGATCTTTCATATATGATGCAACTCTCTCACGAATTGTACCAAAGTAATGATCATCAAGTTCCTGTCCTTTAGGAGGCATTGCTCCAAATAATGTACGACCTGTGAAGATAAGGTCTTTTCTCTTTAAATATTTATCTCTGTCTACAAGGAAATATTCCTGCTCAGATCCAACTGAAGGAGTAACCTTTGTAGATGTTGTATTTCCAAATAATCTTAAGATACGAAGTGCCTGTGTATTTACAGCCTCCATAGATCTTAAAAGAGGAGTCTTTTTATCAAGTGCTTCTCCTGTATATGAACAAAATGCTGTAGGGATGCAAAGAATAGCTCCGGCTGCATCATGTTTAACAAAAGCAGGTGATGTACAATCCCATGCTGTATATCCTCTTGCTTCAAATGTTGCTCTCAATCCACCGGATGGGAATGATGATGCATCAGGTTCGCCTTTAATAAGCTCTTTTCCTGAGAACTCCATTAATACTTTTCCGTTTGACTTAGGAGAAGATATAAATGAATCATGCTTTTCAGCTGTCACTCCTGTAAGTGGCTGGAACCAGTGTGTATAATGTGTTGCTCCCATTTCAATTGCCCAGTCTTTCATTGCATTGGCAACTACATCTGCAACCTCAATATGTAACTCTGCTCCCTCATCAATAGTCTTTCTTAATTCCTGATAAACTTTCTTTGGCAAACGCTCTTTCATGACTGTATCATTAAACACATATTTGCCAAATACATCTGCTACGTTAAATGCTTCACTCATTTCTAAACACATCCCTTTCATTATAATATTGATTTCATGGTTCTTATTTATACAGAATAAGTAATAAGTCCTATTACACAAAAATGGCGTCCACGAATAAACGAGAACGCCATTGTCCTTATCACAAACTGTATTTCTGATATTAAAATAACTCATTTGTAAAAAAATTGCAAGCACTTTTTTTTAAATAAAAATTTTTTTCATCAAACCAGCATTTAAACAGTTATATATCTGTTCTCTCCATAAACATTTCCTGTGCGGAAATACTTATACTTCCGGCATCTTTAGCTGTATTTTCCTTCATATCCCGAACGCGGACATAAGTTGAATCAGGCATCATCTTTCTTGCCTTGACGTTGTCATTCAGCATTACATTGAACATATCAATAATCCTCTGCTTTATACATTCATCATATATCGGTGCTGCTACCTCTATACGCTTTCTTGTATTTCTGGTCATCCAGTCTGCTGAACTTATGTAAACCTTTGGTTCATTTATGCCAAATATATATATTCTTGAATGTTCAAGATATCTTCCAACTATGCTGATTACAGAAATATTTTCTGTTTCTTCCGGCACTCCGGCAACCAGACAGCATATTCCCCTTACAATCATATCAATCTTTACTCCTGCCTTTGATGCCTCTATAAGTTTCTTCATAAGTTTTATATCCGTTACAGAATTCACCTTAAGACCTATGTATGCTTTTTCACCTTTTTCAGCTAAGGCTATCTGTTCATCAATCATATCAATAAGTCTGTTTTGTAATCCGTCGGGTGCAACAAGAATATTTTCCTGTGGTTTTGCCACCTCACCTACACCTATGGACCTGAACACATTTGCCACATCTGCTCCTATTCTGGCATCGGCAGTCATAAGCACAAGATCGGTATACAGTTTCGCTGTATTTTCATTATAATTTCCGGTTCCAATCTGCGTGATATACTCTATATTGTCACCGTTTTTTCTGACTATCTGGCATAATTTAGAATGAACCTTGACACCATCTATTCCATATATTACATGGCATCCCGCATCTTCGAGAGTTCTCGACCACTCGATATTATTTTCCTCATCAAATCTCGCCTTAAGCTCAACAAGAACCGTTACCTCTTTTCCGTTCTCTGCCGCATCAACAAGTGCCTCCACAACCTTACTGTTCTTCGCAAGCCTGTATAATGTCATCCTGACAGCTACCACATTTTCATCATTGGCAGCCTCATGAAGCATATTAAGAAACGGTTTTACAGAATCATACGGATAACTTAAGAACAAATCCTTTTCTAATATATGCTCTAACATGCCTCTGTTTTTATCTATTGTCGTGTTCCATCTCGGTACATATCTCTTATAGAAAAGTTCTGTATACTCTCTTAACATATCCCTTATCTTGTAAACAAAGCTCATGTTTAACGGTATTTCAGATGCAAACACTCTTGAATGGTCCATGCCAAGATTGTTGCACAGCGCCCTCACCACTTTCATGTCAAGTTCCCTGGTCATTTCCATTCTCACCGGCTCAAGCTTCTTTCTTCTCTTGACTGCTTCACTCATGGCATCCCTGTAATCTAAATCCTCATCATTTATTGTCTCCACATTTATATCTGCGTTTCTGGTTATTTTTACAAGGGACTTTGCCTTTATATTATAAGAACCGAATACTCTGTCCGCAAAATGAAGTATTATCTCCTCTACCGACATATATCTTCCGTTTCCCTCAGGAAGCATGACTATCTTCTGCGTCATAACACTGTTGCATGGTATTATTCCTATCTTCTCTTTTCCACGCACGCTTTCCATAACGACTACTGCATATACCATACCTGTCGCCATAAACGGAAATGACTGTTTTTTGCCGACTATCATCGGAGAAAGCACCGGCATAATCTCTATGTCAAAATATCTCTCTATGTATTCCGCCTCTTCACTGTTAAGGTCTTTAAATCTTACTTCCCTTAAACCATATTTTCCGACTTCGTTCATGATGTCTTCATAAACCTTGTCCCTTAATTTTCCAAGTCTTCTCGTTTCCTTAACAATAGCATCTATCTGCTCTGCGGAAGTCATTCCCGTTTTGTTATCTTTTATCTTTTCATCTAACAGCAGCTGATCCTGTAATGTTCCGACTCTTACCATGTAAAATTCTTCAAGATTACTCTGGAATATAGACAAAAAAGAGAGTCTCTCACACAATGGCACATTTTCATCCATTGCCTCTTCAAGAACTCTCTCATTAAACTTAAGCCATGACAACTCTCTGTTGACGTATATTTTATTTTTCTTCATTCTGCACCTCACAAGTTATTTTATAGGTATAGTGTACGACTTAGCAAAGCTGTGTACTACCCGTGCTAAGTAAAACTTATGCAAAATCTTTGTAAAGTGCCATTTCCATTTCTACTGCTGCTGGTCGTCAGTTACCTCTTCTCCTCTGACCATCTGCACGATAAATCTCTTGTCATCATTATGTCTTGTACATGTGGATAATGTTATTATATGATCCTCAAGTCCAACACCCTGTACATCTGTCTCATATAATCTTCTCGCCCACGCGGTGTCAATGTAATTCTGAAAATCTTCATCCGTCGGGAATTCATATGTATATGTATCTCCCACCGAATCCGTCTCATAAGCTGCAAATACATAATACTTATAATGCTTGTAAGCTATGTATACATCAAATGTTTTATTCTGCTCATAATATGACTTTGAGCTATACTGTATGAGGGAACCAAACATCGAATTATTAAGCATGTCATGTCCGTATATTATACAGTTTCTCGCCTCAAGTCCTTCCGGTATACGGTAATCTATAAATATTGAACCATTTTTATTTTCTGAATAATATGCTGTGTGTCCGAGATAATAATCATTATCATTTCCCTGAAGTATAGGATAACTTATCTGGTTTCCCTGAGATATCCATCCCTTTGAATCAGGATTAATGGCAAGCATGCCGTCATAATCCCATACCCATTCTGCGCCTTTATTGTTATTGGCTATTATAATATTTCCATCCGCATCTACCTGTGTCTCTGTCTCTCCTGAAATATTAGGCACCTCAAACAGGCTGTTCAAATCCTCATAATCCTCATCTCCATCTTTATAATCAAGATAAACATTTGTCAGTTCATAACTTGAATATGTAAATACACATAACGCACATATCATCACAATCCTGCGGATAACATCCGGCACGGTTATCTTTTTGCCCTTAAAGGCCGTTATTTTTTTGTTTTTAAAAAATTCTACGGGTTTCATCTGTTTCCTCCATATATTTCGCAATTCATATCCCTAATTATATATTCAATAGGGATAATTATCAAGATGTTTAAGAAACTCTTTCTCTCTGTATATCGGTGCAAAAAAAATAAAAATTTAAAAGTTTTTGCATTTCAGTGCACAAACTTGAATTTTTATATGAATTTGTGCTATACTAATATTATTATATTGTGTTCGATACCCCAACATCATATTATTCAAGGAGGAATATTCAATGATTGATACTCATGAACTCAAAAAAAGAGATTTATATCTAAATAAAATTATAGCATTTCAAGATACAGAACCTGTAAAAGTTGTTACCGGAATCCGAAGATGCGGAAAATCCAGTCTGCTCAAACTAATGACGCTCCACTTAAAGGAAAACGGCATTGCTGATGACCAGATTCTTGAAATGAATTTTGAATCCTACGCATTCAAAAATATGAATAGTGACTCTTTCTATGAATATGTCAGTCAGCATATTATACCAAATAAAAGAATGTACTTTTTCTTTGATGAAGTCCAGCGTATACCCGGCTGGGAGGATGCTGTTAATTCCTTCCGTGTTGATTTTAATTGCGACATTTATGTCACCGGCTCAAATGCTTATATGCTCTCCTCCGAATATGCCACTTACCTGTCCGGCAGATGTGTTGAGATAAAAATGCTGCCGTTATCTTTCTCTGAATTTATAACTTTTCATGATTTTGAAATACAGGAAACAAAAAATTCATTAGGTGGCATCCGTAAACAGGCGATTGATAAAGCCGGAGAACATTACGAATTGCGAGAGGTTTTCGATGCCTATATGCGATTTGGCGGAATGCCGGGAATTGCCGATGTAGGTTTAGATCAGGAAAAAGCATTGGTGTTACTTGATGGTATCTACTCGACCGTAATTATGAGAGATATTCTGGAACGTGAGAATCGCAGAGGTCAAAAAAGAATCACAGACCCTGTTCTGCTTAAGAAAATTGTCATGTTTCTTGCTGATAACATTGGAAGCAATATATCCGTCTCTTCTATCGGAAACACTCTGATGAATGAAGGTTTACTTGAAAACAACAGAAAAAAAGGAAAACCAAGTACTCATACCGTTCAGGCTTATGTGAACGCACTGCTGGAAGCCTATTTCTTTTATGACATCAAAAGATTTGATATCAAGGGAAAAGAATTTTTACGAACACTGGGAAAATACTACATCGTAGATATCGGACTCAGAAACTACCTGCTCGGTTTCAGAGACCGTGATAGCGGTCATGCCATAGAAAATGTTGTTTACTTTGAGTTGCTTCGCCGTGGATATGATGTCTCTATTGGTAAAATTGATAACTCCGAGGTGGATTTCATTGCCACAAAAGCAGATGACAAACTCTATGTTCAGGTCACAGAATCAATGACAAGTGAGGATGTTCGCAAGCGTGAACTATCTCCCCTCCAAAAAATAAATGACAACTACGAAAAAATTATTCTTTCCCTGAATCCGGGATTAGATTCTTCCTACGATGGCATAAAATCCATTCATTTAATCGATTGGCTGCTATAAAATACTTCGCACTCATACGGAAAAGTGCTTTCTGTTTTCCTCATTTGTTCGATAACGAGCCAGACAGCTTTCGCCCGGATTGCCTATGACATGATTTATATATTCTGTATTAGTTTTTTCCATCTTTCCCTCCAAATGCAACCTGCCTGTCACACAGCTTAAGTGCTGCCGGACGGTGGGTTACAATAATCACTGTCTTATCTGTCATGCTGCGAAGGTTCTCAAGCACTGCTTCTTCCGTCCCGGCATCCAGTGCACTTGTAGCTTCATCCAGAAGAAGTACCGGTCTGTCTGAATAAATAGCTCTTGCAATCGCAAGCCTCTGCATCTGTCCCTCGGATAGCCCTAAGCCTCGCTCGCCAAGGAGAGTATCTATGCCCTGTTCCAGTTCTGCGATAAAACCATCCGCACAGGCAATCCGTAAAGCTCTGTAAATACCTGATTCATCACCGCTCTTGTCTTTATCGGAAAATGTAATGATATCACGGATTCTTCCGCTCATAAGCTGATTTCCCTGTGGCACATAAGCAAACATATTACGCCTGCACCCATAGACCTCTCCGGCATCCACTGTATACAAGCCCATCAGAAGCTTTAACACAGTACTCTTGCCACAGCCACTCGGACCGGTAAATGCCACAAACTCGCCCTTTCGTATCTCTAAGCTGTAATCCTTTAATACGATTGGCATGATCGTATCTCCCTCGGTAATGACCGGCGGAAGGTATGTAAAATCCACATGCGACAAGCCGAAGGTGCTGTTATCCGGAATATATTTTACTTCATCCTTTTCATACGCCTCAATCTCCATCAGCCTCTCCGCACTCGCAAGCATAGCGAAATACTTCGGCAGATAGCCTGTGATATTGGCAAACGGATTCTGTATCTGGCTGATAAGCTGAAGCATCGCCATAAATGTACCGTAGGTCATAGTGCCATTGTAGATACCGAATGCTCCATAGACTGCTCCCAGCACATAGGCTCCGTTCATAACTGCTCCAAAGCCGATATTGCAGACATTGAAGAAATGATTCTTACGCATGCGGGCTTTCTTGTGCTCACTCATGTGGCTTTCAGCCTCAGTAAGACTGTCCGCTTCCTTGCCAAATGCTTTGACGATCATCAGACTGCCAAGATGCTCCTGCAAGAAGATACGGACAAATCCATCCTTTTCCTGCATCTGCTTGTGCAGCTTCTTTAGCTGCTTTCTGAAAATATAAGTAAGCAGCACCAGAAGTATTCCGCCAGGCACAAGGATATAGGCAAACCTCGGTTCCATAATAAGGATTACAACAAGTGCTCCTGCCATCTTCGTTACCATCCCGGCTACGCCCGGCACAATCGTGGCAAGCCCCTCTGACACGACAACAGTATCTGATGTCAGGCGGTTCATCCACTCACCGGAATGGGTTGCGGTGACTGCTCCGTAATTGTGTGTAAGAAGCCCTGCAAACAGCCTGCTTTTGAATGCATTCTCATAGGTTGCCTTAGCGTATTCTTCTAAGAACCGAAGAACTGCCTGAAGTGCAATCTGCCCCACCACAAGTGCCGCAAAGAGGACGCAGAAGGTCAGCATTTTTTTGCTGTCATGTGCCACTGCACCATCAATCAGTCCACGCAGGAGCAGGGCATAAAAAACACTACTGATGCCAAGTAACATCTGCACCAGCAGCAGGAATATGATATATAATCTGCTTTTGCCTGCGACCTCGTTAATAAAGTGCAGGGCGGATTTATTCGTCTTTCTCATAGATAATCACACCAACTTCGATTCATTTTTCTCTCTTTTTTCTCAAAACAGATTGTAACCTCATTCTGATCTTCTTTAAAAATATCCGCAGCTTATATGGTCTGCACCACAGCCACACATACAATCGGTATCCTATGTCACCGGTCTTATACTGCTTTCCTTTGTGGATGAAGTCTGTCATCACACCAAGAACATCTGTTTTAGGGATTCCACGCTCTATCCCGATGCAGTTATCACCAAGGATATCATAGGAATCATCATATATCTTGATAATTCTGTGAAGCACATACTGGTCTGTGCCTCTTTTATACAACACGACATCCCATAACTTACAGCTTTCGCCCTGTTTCACCTCACGCACCGTAAAAGAATCCCGTCCCTGCTTTAACAGCGGCAGCATACTCACTCCTACATTTTTGTATGTGAGAGTATGATATTTCCGTAGATATTCCTCATAAGATAATCTGGTCATTCCTCTATCGCTCCAATGCCACGCAGCTTCTCTATTATCGCATCCACGTCCCTTTGCAAAACTTCCTTCGGTGCATCGTATTTCTCATACATAGCCTCAACAATTTCTTCCCTAGTCGTCTCTTTCTTCAAGCACTCCACGATAAATGCAGCTGTCCTGTTGCTTCTGACAAGCCCTGCAAATGAGCTGGTTACATCAATCAAAACCTGCTCTCCATCGCTGTCATGTGTGATAAATGTATCTTTTAACTTCATGTGTCTTTCCTCCTGTTCTTGAACTCCTGCCATACTAAATTTTCTTCGGCAAATGTATTTCTTCACATCCACGCCAGCTTTCGCGCCTCTAAAATCCTTCTTTTCATGTCCTTTGCCTGTATAAATCCCTGTTGCATAAGTGTTTCACATGATTCCTCAAGTGCACTTTCTATTCTGCTTAGCATATCATCATAATGCTTCATGGCAAGTTTTTCACCAATCCCGATATTTTTCAACTCCCGGCAAAAGTGCTCTCGCCTGATTTTATGAATGTCATATTCACATCCAATCGAAATAGCCATCTCCATAGTACTGCTTGGATAGATCATCGTACATACAATGTCGTAAGCCGGTGCTAATCGTATGGATGCCATATCAGAAGCATAAAGAAGTGATACATTCTTAATATGATTATCTGTATTCCCTATGAGATAGTTGAATACACAGATATCCCATAGTTTTAGCTGATCTTCCATTGGATTCGAGGAATATTTTTTCAAAATATCACACATTCTTTTTAGGTAACCTTCTCCATTATGCTCATATTTATGACCGGATGATATGCCCATAGCCTGCGAAAAATCCTCCTGATGCAGTCGAAGCGGAACTGTTAACCCATCCATAACCCGACATTTTTCGTCAATGATTCGATCATATCTATGTGTTGCAAATAACACATCTTCATCTTTACCAGTTCCTACATTTATCACAAAGCTGTCCGGTACATCAATTCCCAAATTTTTGGCTGTCTGTAAACATAGCTGTTCATTGGTAACAATCCCGTCTAATCTGACATGACTTTGTTTCACAATATGCGTACTCGGAGCTGCTCCAATTGGTAAATACCATTCATTTGTGTCTATCTTATAATATAATCCCACTTTACCAGAGGCTCCGGTCAGAGACAAATGCGCTTTCGTAACCAACTCTGCCGCTTCTGAAGCACCTTCTTTCGCCAATCTGCATACATCTTCCTTTGTAAGTTTCTGATAACCAGCTTTTGGAACATCCATACCATCTTCAATAATCTGAATAGCACCCAGACATTCCCTCCCCAAAGCAGCTAAGATTGTCAGATAATCATATTCATCTGCATGAATCCATCCGGCTACACACTTCCTGGTAAAACCTTCCGGTAGAAGGCCTTCAAAAAAAAGTCTTGTTTCTTCTGCCGAAAAGTTTTGCGCCTGCAATGGAAGATGAATTGAAATAGGACAACTTGACAGATTATCCAAATACTCTTGTGCATAGGAAAATACCGCATCTTCAGATCCACTTCCTGTTATCTTACCAACATAGATCTGCTCTCCCTGCTGTTCAATAAATACATGAAAATCTCTCATTTTATTTACCTCGCTTTTCCATACATAAATCCATACCTAAAAGATTTACAATCTCAATCGCCTTTCCAATCTCACACGTTTTCTTTCCTCTTTCCAGATCAGATATAAAGCTGACACTAAATCCTGTAAATTCAGCGATATAAGCCTGTGTATATCCCAATTCTTTTCTGCGTGTACGTAATTCATTTCCAAAAGCTTCTGCATCTGCTATTTTCATGGCGCCTCCTCGTTGCATAGTCGAACGGCTTATTTTAATTTAGTGCAAACTAAAAAAAGTCGGACGGCTTATTTTTGATGTATTTATCATATACTAAGCCGTTCGACTATGTCAATACCAGATGTGATATTTCATTCCTTCATAAGCCACTCTCGCCGCCTCTATATTCATGTTGCAGCCAAGCCGGTAGACCGGCACTACAGTAAGCATCCGATCAATCAGTGATAGTGTCTGCTTCATTCCGTCTGCTGATAAGCTTCTGTTCGTCTGCTGGACAATCATCGGATATGCGGCATGTGACTCTGCCTGCTTGATATGGTTTGTGGTGTCTCTTGTCAATATGCAGATGCCCTTTAACGGTACTGCAATATTTGTGCTTAATCTGTGCTTGCCATCCCAGGGTGTACCATATGCTGTCACGCCGGAGTCTGTGATGTGAAGAAGCGGCTTATCATCGTTTACCATGACGGCACGCTCCCCGAAATACTCTCTCCACAGACGTGTATGGGTGGACTTGCCGGTACCGCTTTTGGCTGTAAAAAGATAGCCTTCGCCATCTACAGCAATGACTGAGCCATGAAAAAGCAGGGTATCGCAAGATAAGAGGTAATCTGCAATCTTGCGATACACCGCAAGTGTCTCCATATAAGCATCAGAAAACTGCCTGATGGAAATGCCCTCTTTGGTATCTTCTCTTGCAGATTTCTCACGCTCAAAGTCGATATCGGACTGAGTTGTGGCAATGTGAAAACACATGGCATCCTCTGTATCATCTGCCACTATATAATCTTTGCAATATTCTCTGATATAATCACAGACAGGGCAGATTGTAAAATACTGTCCTGCCAAACGGATTGTAAAGCTCTTCATATATGACCTCTACTTCTGTTTCTTTTTCTTCCGGATAAATAAAACCGTTCCTGCCACTACAATCGCTGCTACAACTACTAGCAATATAATTCCCCATACCGACATACTTTGTGATTTTTCAGAGGCTGTATCTGCATTCGAGCTGATGGCAGTTTCGTCTGCATCTAAGTCTTCATCAATTCCTGCAATCTCTGTTCCACCACCCTGCTTTTCTGTATCACCATTTTGTGCTGTAGCGCCGTCATCTGTCTTGTTTTCTTTCTTGTACTGCTCCACAAGTTTCTTTTCCTCTGCGGCTGTATCTACAGAGGAATCTACCGTAACTTTATAATTGCTCTGATTATTGTTGGCTCCGGACTGTTCCTTAGTCTGATTATTTGATGTGCCGGACGGATTAGCGTTTCCGGTATCTTTATTTCCTAAATTATCGCCATTCTTATTTTCTGTGACATCGGACGGATTTGACTTTCCGTTTTCATCTGTATCTTTCTTGTCTACATTTTCATTGGAATCCTCAATTTTGGTATCTGAGGATGCAAGTACCACATCCTTGAGATTTCCGGCACCGGAAAATGCATTTGTATGAATCGTCGTAACTGTAGATGGCACAATTATCTTCTCTACCGAATTGCATAATAAAAATGCATAATCATTGATTTCTGTTACCGCCTTGCCATTGATATATGCAGGAATGGTAACCTCTTTGTCGCTTCCATTATACGCATAAATTGATATGTTTTCTCCATTATCTTCGTATTGAAAATTTCCATAATATTCTGCCGCATATACCTGCATACTTCCAAGCAGGCAAAGAAAGCAAATGCATACCGCTGTTAAAATCGTATTCTTAATCTTCACAATCAATCTCCTCTATATGACTGCCATTTGTAAACACCTACAATTGTTTTGAATTATTCAAATATATTCTCTGTTATTTGGAAAAAGCGGCGGTTTACACCGCCGCCTCCTGTATAATGGTATTCTTAGTCTCCGAAGCCTTCATCACCGCCACCAATCTCACCACTGGAAGTAATCACATCTTCTGTTTCAAATTCAATAATTTCCATTTCTGCTGCTTCATAAGCTTCTTTCATTTCTTTTTCCTTCCTTTCACTTAAACTAGTTATTCTTTACACCATATATTGAATCACTATAT
>ERZ1034998.347-NODE-347-length-31365-cov-95.904439_pt1 | contig 31365 bp, 30 predicted proteins | sample MGYA00520621_ERZ1034998 | MGnify/ENA primary metagenome ERZ1034998 (study PRJEB33766, sample SAMN09781748) | gut metagenome | biome: gut microbiome | host: Homo sapiens | place: Madagascar | study: EMG produced TPA metagenomics assembly of the PRJNA485056 data... | reverse complement strand
ATATTTATTAACTCATTATGACTTTTTTTATCTATAATATTCATGTTATCCTCACTTCCATTGCATAGGTGTTATTTCTATCCAATCTGATGGTACTGCTTTATAATCAATATATACTTGATGCGCACCGCCATATAATCCCATTCCCTGACTTCCAACCCTACCTTCCAAGCCAGATAGTGTCGCCCCTTCTGGAATAGTCATTTTATATAACGTGGAGGCATCATTACAAAATTCTTGTTTAATTGCAGTATCAACACGCCATTGATATTCCGTCGCAGGTGGTGGGTCTAAGCTCCAAAAGCCACCATTCTTTCCACCAACTCTATACAGGGTTGTTCCACCTCCATATGTTACCGAATTTGATTTTCCTCCTGCAAAGGAATTCAACACATTCCTTTCCCATAAAGATCCTTCAGGTAAAATAGGAGCTTCTACATTCTTAATAGTCTTTCTACCACTCTCCCCTATATTCCCCAACTGCTGCGGTCTTTTTACGTTATTTACTACTTCCAGCTCTGCCTCATTGAGCGTTCCATATGTTGCTATTCCGGTTAGTGAACCAACTACAAAACCTGCCAGTGGACTGTTGGTAGCTTCTGTCATGCTCTTTTCCACATAGCTGCTGGCTGCCATTGTCAGTCCCTGCTTTGCATACTCTGTTACTACTGCCCTTCCGATGGATGTTCCTGCACTTACTGCTGCATTTGCTGCCATTCCTCCGGTCAATAACAGGGATGCTGAGATTGTCAACGCATTTCCTATTAAATAATAGAGTTCCGGATTGCTGGCAAATAATGTATCACGGATTGGATTAACCGATACCAGCCTTGAGTCTCCTGTCACTCCATGGAATCCTGGGATATCTCCGGCATAGTAGCAATTTCTACGATACTACTCCTCACCGCATCAATCTCTTCTATCCATCGGTCAAGCTGTGCCTGGATTAATTCACGGATGCTGGTAATCTTCTCGTACTTTACATTGTTGCTAAGAGCACGTTTATATCAGCGTATTGGAACTAAATATTCTATTTTGATTTTGCAATGTCCTTTCGTATACCCGACTCGACAAATTTTCGCTAGTGTCTATTAATTAACATCATGGATTCTTAATTGCTTCACAACAGCCATGATGATTAATTAATAGACATGCATGAGTTATAGGTTGTTGGAGTCCGAAAGTATAACCATAATTAAATATATTGTTTCATAATCATCCATAACTTATCTTTTAACTCATCTAATGGCTCATTCAATTTTAAACGTGTCTGAAAATCATCGTCATAAATATAAAAATCGCTTAATCCACCTTTTGAAGGATACAATATTTTGTATCTATCCAATATATATTCTGTCTTTTCTTTCTCATTTTCCTCCGAATCTATACATTTTATAATATCAGAAATAGCTTTTATTTGAATGGTATAATAATTTTCGCCATATTTTTGCACCAATTTTCCTAGTTGTAAAAAAATATCTCTTAGTTCATATAATTCTTTCTCTGTCATTTTTTCCTCCTCTACTATTTTAATGAACTCTTACTAATAACTTGATAATCCAATTTCCATGGTTCTTTTATAAATGTCTGCATTATATTATATCCCCCACAATAGGCTCCTCCCTGTGAACCAACTGGGCCAGTATAAACAGTTGTTCCTTTGGGTATTTTAATTGCATAAACAGTATCTACAACTGATTCTCCTGTTAATTCACCAGTAATTGTATCAATCCACTGTGGCTTAACTGCCGTATCAATTCTCACTTTTGCAACGGATTCTGGTGGTTCTGTTGTAAACCATTGTCCTAATGCTTTATCTGAATTTCCACCCCTATAATATATCCTATCTTCTGTAAGAACCTCTACATTATATCTTCCACCATAAAAATTCTTAGCAGGATTTCCTTGGATTTCCGCTAATGGTCCTGGATTTTCAATCATATTATATTGATAATTAGCTATATCATCTGACCCATATATAACAGTTGTACTACCACTCTCCCCTACATTTCCCAACTGCTGCGGTCTTTTTAGATTATTTACTACTTCCAGCTCTGCCTCACTGAGCGTTCCATATGTTGCTATTCCAGTTAGTGAACCAACTACAAAGCCTGCCAGTGGACTGTTGGTTGCTTCTGTCATGCTCTTTTCCACATAGCTGCTGGCTGCCACCGTCAGTCCCTGCTTTGCATACTCTGTTACTACTGCCCTTCCTATGGATGTTCCTGCACTTACTGCTGCATTTGCTGCCATTCCTCCGGTCAGTATCATAGAAGCTGAGATTGTCAACGCATTTCCTATTAAATAATAGAGTTCCGGATTGCTGGCAAATAATGTATCACGGATTGGATTAACCGATACCATTCTTGGGTCTCCTGTTACTCCTGCATAAACATCCTGACCACCTTCTACTGTATTTGAAAAGCCATATGCTGCTGTTCCTGCGCCAATTGCCATTACTCCTACGGTAGCCACCAGTGGAAGTGCCATACCACAGGTTGCTACGACAAGCATTCCTCCCAGAATCATGGTTCCGACTCCGACAAGTGTTTTCACAATGCCTTCTTCTGTTCTCAGCCGGATAGATTCCTGCCACTGCTGTTGCTGCAGTTCATAGAACTCCTCACAGGAGTTTACCCTGTCCTTCACCTGTTCGAGATATGTACTTAACATTCCATCCATCATCTGTGCCAGTTGAAAAGACTCTGTTGCATTCACAACCGATGCATCATATGCACTGATTGTAGCACTACTGCCACCTAACTGTCCACCAATAATACTGCGAAGATAGCCTACCATCATATCGATGGGATACATATCTGCATGGCTGTGCGCCTCTTCATATTCCCCTATCTGTGTGCGGACATTCTGCACTCCGGCAAGCGCATTGTCAAAGCAGCTTTCCATACAGGTTGTAGAAAATCTGCCCACATCAAGATAAGCAGACAGTTCTCTCTCAATATCCGCTACTTCCTCTGCTACCGCATCAAAGTCTGACCTGGCTCCCTGGATGTTCTCCTCCAGTCCCTCCATGGAATCCTGGGACATCTCTGCCATCTGGTCAGAATCAATGTTATAATACCAGTCTGTGTAGAGTATAAAGCTGCTCCGGTAGGTTTCTATCGTATCTTTTATCATATTTGCAAGATTCATATGATAATCCCACATATAGCTTCTTACATGCTCTGCTGCCTCTCCATGCATCTCCGACATGGCAGCAATCTCTACAATACTGCTTCTTACCGCATCTATCTGTTCTATCCACCGGTCAAGCTGTGCCAGAATCAGTTCCCGAATGCTGGTAATTTCTTCATACTTTACCTGAAATCCCATAACTTTCTCCACTCCCCCTATTTTGTCTTTATCATTTTCATCAAAGAAGCTTCTGCATCAACCAGTTCATCACGCAGTGTGAGAAGCTTCCCGGCATCCTGCGTCAGGAGGCTCTGATAATAACTCATCAGACCAATTAACTGTGAAAAGCCTGCCCGGTACGCTGTCATAGCATCCATTGATACATTTAAATCCGGAACTGTAAGCTGTTTTCCTTCTACCTCACCGGATACCGTTGAAAAAGAATGTACCTTGGATGCATAAACATTGGTATCTAATTTTATCAGCCTGATAATTAGTTACTGATATAGCAGGACTTCCTGTTCTTGCTATCAAAATAGACCTTATAAACTCCAGCATAGAGTCCATATTCTGTGTGTCATTTTGATTTCATCAAACAATAGTTCTGTGTAAGAATGAAAACACCAACTTGAAACAAGTCAGTAAAATCAATGTTTTACAGTACCTTAGAAATAAAATGTCAGACAAATCCTTTTGTATACCTGAGGGCAAATTTCGCCATAAGGAGTCCTTTCCCCTTTAGGTAAATGACAAAAAGCTATTATTAATCTCTGTATGTCATTCACTTCGTGAACAGACAGAGAGTAAAATAGCTTTTTGAGTTAAGGGTTTTGGAGTCCTAAAGTATAACCATAATTAAATTTATATATTTTATTCAACTACATCTTCACCATATACACCATCATTTTGATATTGCAAAATAAGATTATACATTTCTTCAACATCTAATTGGCATAACTCCGCCTCTTCATTTGTAATTTCAATTCTTTTTTTCTTTATCATATGCGCTCCTGCATCATACTGAAGATAATATTGCCCTTTGTTTTCCAGTAGACTAATACCCTCATCTTCTATAATTAACTTCATTTTAAAGCACCTCTATTCAAATAAATGTTTATATGTATATGTTCCTTCTTTCGCCGGATTAATAACTGCTTCTTTTATTCCACCACTTGTATAGCCGCCTGGTTCCCAGTATTCCGGCCATGCACCTAATTCATTGCCAGATGGAAGTCTTAAACTAGATGTGTCCTGAATTGTCACTATAACAGGATTACTTCCTAAATATCCTTTGTCTAATCCCAAAACACTTTCTATTTTAGCCACATCCCCATCTGCGTTTCGAATTATTTCACTTAGTTCATCCCCAGACATTACAAATGTACCACCTTTACCACCAATTGTTCCTGATGGCTCACTTGGCATTATTTTTACCGCACCACTTTTCTTGAATGAATTTAGATGATTATTAATATATTCCTCACTCAAATAAGTTTCTGGTAATGGTTTCTGTCCCTTTGGTGTGCCTTTTATTTTTTCTACTTGTTCAAGTGACAATCCCTCTTCTCTAAGTTTACTCCACGATGAATATTGCTTTCCATCCTCAAATGACATATTACCTAAGTTCGAATATCTACCACCCTTTACAGCCGAACCCACATCCGCATCATTTAATACTGCGCCACCGTCAGTTCCCACATCTCCAAGCTTCGGTTTCGCCAGTTTCTTCGCTCCTGCTTCAATTCCATTCAGTCCTTTCGCAGTTGCCATACTTGCTGCCATACCTGCTAACATTCCTGCGGTCTGGTTTCCAGTTAAATCCGTCGTATACTTCTGGGCTCCTGCACCTGCTGCTGTTGCAATTCCTTCTTTTGCAACGATTGTTGCTCCACTTCGAAATGTCAGGTTTCCTGCTGAGGCCGCCTGACCGATCGGAATCATTGCGGATGCTGCAAATGCAAAGACACTTTCTGTCAGATAATATGCTTCCTCATTTCCTTGGAATACCGCATATTTTAAGTCATTTACTGCGGTACTGTCAATATCTCCGATGCTTCCATAATAAATATCCTGGGCACCTTCCGCAGAATCTGCGACTCCATAAATAGTCATTCCGGTTTCCATAGCTACTCCAACCGCTGCAACAATGGGCGACGCTGCACCTGCAGTTGCAATAATACATGCCACCCCAACACCAACCAATACGACTCCGGCAACGGTCTTCCACACTCCCTGCGTCTCACGTTCTTCCGCTGCATCCTTTAGGTTCTGTTCCGCTTCACAGATTGCATCATATACATCTTTATTGTCTTCATGCTGCTGATAAAACGACGGTTATCACCAATAGAACATCTCCGATTCTGTGTTTTTGTTTAGGTATTATGAGGGCGTTTCATCCCCCTTATACCCCCTGTTGCGTGCCATTGTAACATGGGTGTTTGAGAATCGTCAAAGAAAATGTTACAACCTTGTTATATCTATGACATTCTCTGCTTTATTCTGTCAACGTACTATTTTTACATCCATTAAATTTCCATTTTCTACATCAACATTAAACTTTCTCCCCCAGAAATCAGTAGCATATAATTTCCCATTCATAATTTGAATTGCAACATATGGAATTTGCTCTTTGCTGACAATATTAGACGGTAATTTGTCACTTATTCGCCAACACATTTCGCCATTTTCATTATAACACAAAATATTATTAAGTTCCTCTGCTCCTAGTTCTACTCGTGGAATCTTTAACAATACAACATACTTTCCACTGATGCTTTCAACTTGTTTAATTGGATATTTTACAGTGATTTTAGTACCACCAATATTTAAAATATTACCATCAATAGATACTTCTCTCATATTTACCTCCAGTCTTCAATCTTTCCAAGTTCAGTAAAATCACCAATCCATTGCTGTTGTAAATCTATTTGTATTCCACCACCATCAAATCCAAAATTAGGTCCAACCTCACCTAAACGTACTGTATCTCCTGCTTTCAGCTCTACTTCTCCAATAAATTTAGGTTCATACTCTAATGCAAATTTAGCTTGAATTTCTTTAGGTGTAAGTCCTTTGATATCCTCGGCTCTCATAACCCATCCACCCTCTAAATTTGAATTCACACCGTCATATACTCGAACAAATTTTGTATCTTCTGTCAGTGTTATATCTTGTACAACAGTTTTCTCTTTGTAAGGTGATTTATAACCTCTTGCTTCCCACCAAGCATTAACACTTTCTGCTGATTGATACTGATTTATTTTAACTTTATCTTTTAAGTTACCTAATTGGTCATCTAAATATTCATATCCTATTTTACTTGATGTTCCACCATTTACAGCCGAACCCACATCCGCATCATTTAATACTGCGCCACCGTCAGTTCCCACATCTCCAAGCTTCGGTTTCGCCAGTTTCTTCGCTCCTGCTTCAATTCCATTCAGTCCTTTCGCAGTTGCCATACTTGCTGCCATACCTGCTATCATTCCTGCGGTCTGGTTTCCGGTTAAATCCGTCGTATACTTCTGGGCTCCTGCACCTGCAGTTGCAATAATACATGCCACCCCAACACCAACCAATACGACTCCGGCAACGGTCTTCCACACTCCCTGCGTCTCACGTTCTTCCGCTGCATCCTTTAGGTTCTGTTCCGCTTCACAGATTGCATCATATACATCTTTATTGTCTTCATGCTGCTGATAAAACAATTCACTGATATTGGCAAGTGCATACACGTCCTTATCTGTATAAAAGCTGTTGCTTTCATAATTTGCAATTGTTCCCTGGTTCAACCCTACTTTTGCAATACAGCTGTTCAGGCTCGAAATTAATAAGTCTACAGAATTCTCCAGCGCTGTTACGGTACTACTTTCCTGATTTTGGATTGTTGTAATAAAATTCAATAGCTCCTGATCCAACTGCTCATGTAAACCAATTATTTTATAACTTGTTTTTCCTCATCAAGCTTTACTATATTTGAATTTAACCATCCCTCATATGCATATTTGTCAACTCGATCCAACTTCAGCTTTTCCCCTATCTTACAGTCATTTGTACTAACCAAATATTCTCCGTTTTTTTCCTTTATAATTGAAACCCTCTCTTCATTCACCTTTCCATAAGTTGCAATTTTATAAATTTCATCTACATCTGATATATTCACTAATTTACTGTATACTCCTGTATTATATTTATCTTTAAATGTACAATCAGTTTTCTTTAGATCTGATGTTATAATAATATAATTACCATCAGCATCTCTTGAAAATTTATATTCATTTCCTTTATAATAAGCATATTTTCCATTTTTTATCATTTTTTCACCTCTCTGAAATGTTCGCCATCAAAAATAGCTACGATAGAATCTTCTGAATCAATTACCCTATGCAATTCAGCACCTTCTATTGGTTCCAGGTTACCATCAACTGTCCATTCTGGAATAACTTCTCCATTCCTTGCACCTGTAAATCCATTACGTGTACATGGGGCAGGGTCTGTATTTCCCCCACCAAATTCTGTTCCATACGGTATTCCAATCCTATCCACATCATCCGTCATAAATTTAATATAACCATATGCATTTCCACCTTCTGGATATGGTCTAATATCACTATTTATTGTATAGTCTAATCTTGATGATTCTACAACATTATCATAACCATGAATATGTGAAACATCATCATATCTTGCTATATAGCCTCTGATAGTACTATATCCGTCATCTCCTATGTATTTTCCTATATCCTCAAAGGGAATAGTTTTTTGAATCACTGTATTACTATCAATCTTAGGCACTGCTTCTCTTATATTTTTTAATTTTCCAATTTGTTCTGCTGACAATTCATTTACATCTGCTAAACGAAGTGTATTAAACTCATCTAATGTCAAACTTTCATTAGCTAACACAGATTTTAAATTATTTCTTGCAAACGCTGAACCTCCGCCGTCTCCAACATCTCCAAGCTTCGGTTTCGCCAGTTTCTTCGCTCCTGCTTCAATTCCATTCAGTCCTTTCGCAGTTGCCATACTTGCTGCCATACCTGCTAACATTCCTGCGGTCTGGTTTCCAGTTAAATCCGTCGTATACTTCTGGGCTCCTGCACCTGCTGCTGTTGCAATTCCTTCTTTTGCAACGATTGTTGCTCCACTTCGAAATGTCAGGTTTCCTGCTGAGGCCGCCTGACCGATCGGAATCATTGCGGATGCTGCAAATGCAAAGACACTTTCTGTCAGATAATATGCTTCCTCATTTCCTTGGAATACCGCATATTTTAAGTCATTTACTGCGGTACTGTCAATATCTCCGATGCTTCCATAATAAATATCCTGGGCACCTTCCGCAGAATCTGCGACTCCATAAATAGTCATTCCGGTTTCCATAGCTACTCCAACCGCTGCAACAATGGGCGACGCTGCACCTGCAGTTGCAATAATACATGCCACCCCAACACCAACCAATACGACTCCGGCAACGGTCTTCCACACTCCCTGCGTCTCACGTTCTTCCGCTGCATCCTTTAGGTTCTGTTCCGCTTCACAGATTGCATCATATACATCTTTATTGTCTTCATGCTGCTGATAAAACAATTCACTGATATTGGCAAGTGCATACACGTCCTTATCTGTATAAAAGCTGTTGCTTTCATAACTTGCAATTGCAGCTGTGTTCAATCCGATTTTTGCAATACAGGTATTCAGACTCGATAGTAACAATTCCACGGAATTCTCCAGTGCTGTCACGGTACTGCTCTCATGGTTCTGAACTTCTGTGATAAGATTTAATAATTCCTGATCCAACTGCTCATGTAGTTCTATCGTTCGTATAGGTGTACTGATTAAATTTCTTATCCTAGGTCTTAAAATTATTCAAGATATCAGAATAAGGCATTTTCTTAACAATTAGTTGGCTTGTCTTGATTTTGGTATGCCACTTTAAGAAAATATGATGTTATGAATATTTGTTAAACTCGTAACGAAATCTCTTCTTGTAATTTTTTATCATTCACAGAAATTGGCTATCTCACAGCGTCTATAAGCATTTTAGCAAACAATAGTTCTGTGGAAGGGTGAAAATTCCCAGCTTGCAACAGGTTAGTAAAATCAATACCTCACAATATCTTCAATATAAATTGTCGGACAAATCCTTTTGTATACCTGAGGGCAAATTTCGCCATAAGGAGTCCTTTCCCCTTTAGGTAAATGACAAAAAGCTATTATTAATCTCTGTATGTCATTCACTTCGTGAACAGACAGAGATTAAAGTAGCTTTTTGAGTTAGGGATTTTTGAAGTCCTAAAGTATAACCATAATTAAATTAATCTCTTTCATAAAATGGTTTGTATTCTCTAATTGCATTCTTTCCAAAATCCGAATCCGCTGAAACCATATCAAGCATCTTATCTCTTAAAAATCTAATGCAAAATTTTCCAACTCTTGGGTATAGACTATTAGGTTCTTCTTTTGAATCCAATATTAGTAAATAGCTTCCTTCTTCACCCCTTACCATCCATAATAAAAACGCCTTATCAACACTCTTTTCTTTATCAAAATATACACATAGCTCATTTATCAATTCAGTTGGGTATTCAGCTGGAATGCCTATAAACACCTGTTCTTCTTTTTTAATTATACAATCATTTTCCATTCCATCAAGCATTGGAAGCGTAATCACAATATTGGCACCGAAAGGATTTATTACCATTCCTGTATATACATCTCTCGATTCTTTCATAATGTTTTGAAAATCCTTATAACCAAAAATAACTGTTTGCTGTTCTTTTGAGGAATTCCATTTATATAATTCTTCCCAATCAGTAAATGCAATTAAAAACTTATTACCTTTTGTATCTTCTAAATGCTTTATAGATATTGAAGACCCTTCACCTACAACTATTTCATTACCATCTTTCGAACTGTTTTGTAAATGAATATCTGCAGGGCATAGTAATTTAGCTTGTGCAAATTCTGTAAAAAATTTCTGTTGTGTTGCATTATTGTTACTTAATCCTTCAATTGCCTCGACTAATTTAAGATTACTAATTGGTTCTTTAATATTCATTTTTCCCTATCTCCTTCTGGTGATATATTCCATCAGCAAACTTACGAACAAAACCTTTTGCTGGAAAATCAGGATATTTAATTTCCCATAGACATCCACAACACTTACACTTGTACCATTTATCTGCTTTCCACTCAAATCCATCACAATATGGCTTTCCTACTGGTACTTCTGAAAATATATCTTCTTTTACCTGTTCTTCAAAAAACAATTTAATATCTTCATATAATTTATATGAATTAATAACACTTCCTATTCGTTCACTACATTCACATTTTATCATTTAAACCACCCCGCTTCCACTTTTGGGATATATACTTGATTTCCACCTCCTGGCAATGTTCCTATCACATTTCCAAGACTATCATATATATTTTGTGGTGCCGCTATACCTTCATAAATTGTGGTTCCTTTTGGAACAACAACCTTGGTAATATTTTCTGTTGTATTTCCCCACGAAGGATTTAATGCTAAATCCAATTGTGATTGCAATCCTCCTCCTTGAGGCGTTCTTGATACATATGAACCAACCTCTCCTGCTTTACCACCACTTACTCTATACATAACTGTATCTTCTGTCAACGTTGTTTTTGTAAATGTTGCACCATTAAAAGATTCTGCTACTTCTTGACTAATTTCATTACAAGGTTTGATTGGTGAATACTTTACTGTCTTACTTCCACCCTCTCCTACATTTCCCAACTGCTGCGGTCTTTTTACGTTATTTACTACTTCCAGCTCTGCCTCACTGAGCGTTCCATATGTTGCCATTCCGGTTAGTGAGCCAACTACAAAGCCTGCCAGTGGACTGTTGGTTGCTTCTGTCATGCTCTTTTCCACATAGCTGCTGGCTGCCACCGTCAGTCCCTGCTTTGCATACTCTGTTACTACTGCCCTTCCTATGGATGTTCCTGCACTTACTGCTGCATTTGCTGCCATTCCTCCGGTCAGTATCATAGAAGCTGAGATTGTCAACGCATTTCCTATTAAATAATAGAGTTCCGGATTGCTGGCAAATAATGTATCACGGATTGGATTAACCGATACCATTCTTGGGTCTCCTGTTACTCCTGCATAAACATCCTGACCACCTTCTACTGTATTTGAAAAGCCATATGCTGCTGTTCCTGCGCCAATTGCCATTACTCCTACGGTAGCCACCAGTGGAAGTGCCATACCACAGGTTGCTACGACAAGCATTCCTCCCAGAATCATGGTTCCGACTCCGACAAGTGTTTTCACAATGCCTTCTTCTGTTCTCAGCCGGATAGATTCCTGCCACTGCTGTTGCTGCAGTTCATAGAACTCCTCACAGGAGTTTACCCTGTCCTTCACCTGTTCGAGATATGTACTTAACATTCCATCCATCATCTGTGCCAGTTGAAAAGACTCTGTTGCATTCACAACCGATGCATCATATGCACTGATTGTAGCACTACTGCCACCTAACTGTCCACCAATAATACTGCGAAGATAGCCTACCATCATATCGATGGGATACATATCTGCATGGCTGTGCGCCTCTTCATATTCCCCTATCTGTGTGCGGACATTCTGCACTCCGGCAAGCGCATTGTCAAAGCAGCTTTCCATACAGGTTGTAGAAAATCTGCCCACATCAAGATAAGCAGACAGTTCTCTCTCAATATCCGCTACTTCCTCTGCTACCGCATCAAAGTCTGACCTGGCTCCCTGGATGTTCTCCTCCAGTCCCTCCATGCATCTCCGACATGATAGCAATCTCTACAATACTCTTCTTACCGCATCTTCATCACGCAGTGTGAAAAGCTTCCCGACATCCTGCGTCAGGAGGCTCTAATAATAACTCATCAGACCAATTAACTGTGAAAAGCCCGCCCGGTACGCTGTCATGGCGTCCATTGATACATTTAAATTCGGAACTGTAAGCTATTTTCCTTCTACCTCACCGGATACCGTTGAAAAAGAATTTACCTTTGATGTATAAACATTGGTATCTAATTTTATCAGCATAATGATGCCATTCCTATTCTGTAAATGTTATTCCTGTTACTATTTCTTACACTTATATGCACATTAATATGCCTTACTACCTCCACCATTCGATTGTGTACCAAATAAAATTTAATTCATTTTTAAATACCGCTGCTATTTCGTTTTTTATTTCGTTATTTTTCTAAGTCAGCAACCACCAGTTCAACTGATGGTTTGTTATAAGCCCTCCAAAGGGCTATGTTACCGCTCGCCCAAAAGGGCGGTGTCGCAATCATTTTTACTGGTCCGCTATAAAGCGGTACTTCTTGAATCTTCTTTTCTCGATTCCTCTGCTTGCTCTTTTATATATTTTTGTACTGCTTCGTCTGTGATATTACCGATTGTTTCTACATAATATCCTATTTATTTTTTTGCAACTTAAAATTCTCAAAAGTTATTTTACAATTATCACAAAGTGGATCATATTCTTCACTCCAAAATTTCTTGTATTTAAAAATATATTATCAATATCGGCTCCACCTAACAATGCATTATTAGTTGCAAATACTTCTGCACAGTTATTAACTAGCTTTTCACCTAGAGAATTAATCACCTTACCAATAAAGTAACTTTCTTATTTCATCCGATGTTCTTAATAATCTTTTCCATTCTTCAACTGTTCTTACCGCTTCTACACTAAGCAACTCTACATTTTTTTCTAATTGTATAAATGAATTTCTTAACTCTATGCTTTTTTCTAGTATATCATCATTAATCATACCTTCATCCAAAAGAAGATTTAATGTATCTTCATGTAGAAAACTAATCGCATCTATCGAAAATTCCTCAAATAGATGATGTTTAATTGTATCATCACTTTCTGTCAACAAATAACTTCCACATTCTTGAATTGTTTTTTTAAAGTTTTCATATCTTTCTTCTAATGAAATTATCATCTCAATACCTCTAATCATAAATTATAGTTGCTCTATCACCTTTCAGCGGGATATAAGTTTCAGGATTTACTACCTTTATTTTTCCAGTAGCCCCAGATGATATTCCATAATATGAACCTCCATGTTTGCCTCCGCCTGGATGATAAAATATAGAAACATCACCATTCATTAATTTCCAACCGCCACCATTGCTTCCATATACACCTCTTGTCCAATCATTTCCAAGAACCTTCTGCAATTCATCAGCAGTATATCCTTTCAAACGTGTTGGATCCCTAAAAATATCATCAACAGAATTAATATTCCAATGTACATTATCTGCACCATACTTTTCCTTTAAATATTCATTCCATTCAGCCCCACTTCTAGGTATTTCATTATCAAAATTAGTCTTTCTACCACTCTCCCCTACATTCCCCAGCTGCTGTTTTCTAAGTTCCAACAGCTCCTCCGGGTTTACTTTCTTTAATGCAAGTGCTTCGTCTACCTTTCCGATTCCTCTTATTTCTGCCTCTGTGAGCCCTTCCTTACTTCCATTCTCAAGAAAATCAAGATATTTCTGGGCATCTTCCTTTGACATTCCTTCTGCAAAAGAACTGTGTAATCCACTTACATTTGCCATGGAATCTAGCTCACTGAGCGTTCCATATGTTGCTATTCCGGTTAGTGAACCAACTACAAAGCCTGCCAGTGGACTGTTGGTTGCTTCTGTCATGCTCTTTTCCACATAGCTGCTGGCTGCCACCGTCAGTCCCTGCTTTGCATACTCTGTTACTACTGCCCTTCCTATGGATGTTCCTGCACTTACTGCTGCATTTGCTGCCATTCCTCCGGTCAATAACAGGGATGCTGAGATTGTCAACGCATTTCCTATTAAATAATAGAGTTCCGGATTGCTGGCAAATAATGTATCACGGATTGGATTAACCGATACCATTCTTGGGTCTCCTGTTACTCCTGCATAAACATCCTGACCACCTTCTACTGTATTTGAAAAGCCATATGCTGCTGTTCCTGCGCCAATTGCCATTACTCCTACGGTAGCCACCAGTGGAAGTGCCATACCACAGGTTGCTACGACAAGCATTCCTCCCAGAATCATGGTTCCGACTCCGACAAGTGTTTTCACAATGCCTTCTTCTGTTCTCAGCCGGATAGATTCCTGCCACTGCTGTTGCTGCAGTTCATAGAACTCCTCACAGGAGTTTACCCTGTCCTTCACCTGTTCGAGATATGTACTTAACATTCCATCCATCATCTGTGCCAGTTGAAAAGACTCTGTTGCATTCACAACCGATGCATCATATGCACTGATTGTAGCACTACTGCCACCTAACTGTCCACCAATAATACTGCGAAGATAGCCTACCATCATATCGATGGGATACATATCTGCATGGCTGTGCGCCTCTTCATATTCCCCTATCTGTGTGCGGACATTCTGCACTCCGGCAAGCGCATTGTCAAAGCAGCTTTCCATACAGGTTGTAGAAAATCTGCCCACATCAAGATAAGCAGACAGTTCTCTCTCAATATCCGCTACTTCCTCTGCTACCGCATCAAAGTCTGACCTGGCTCCCTGGATGTTCTCCTCCAGTCCCTCCATGGAATCCTGGGACATCTCTGCCATCTGGTCAGAATCAATGTTATAATACCAGTCTGTGTAGAGTATAAAGCTGCTCCGGTAGGTTTCTATCGTATCTTTTATCATATTTGCAAGATTCATATGATAATCCCACATATAGCTTCTTACATGCTCTGCTGCCTCTCCATGCATCTCCGACATGGCAGCAATCTCTACAATACTGCTTCTTACCGCATCTATCTGTTCTATCCACCGGTCAAGCTGTGCCAGAATCAGTTCCCGAATGCTGGTAATTTCTTCATACTTTACCTGAAATCCCATAACTTTCTCCACTCCCCCTATTTTGTCTTTATCATTTTCATCAAAGAAGCTTCTGCATCAACCAGTTCATCACGCAGTGTGAGAAGCTTCCCGGCATCCTGCGTCAGGAGGCTCTGATAATAACTCATCAGACCAATTAACTGTGAAAAGCCTGCCCGGTACGCTGTCATGGCATCCATTGATACATTTAAATCCGGAACTGTAAGCTGCTTTCCTTCTACCTCACCGGATACCGTTGAAAAAGAATGTACCTTTGATGTATAAACATTGGTATCTAATTTTATCAGCATAATGATGCCCTCCTAATTAGTATGTTTTTCCAGCCAGTTGCAAAGACTGTTCCAACTGCTCTGCAGCTTGCCGATATACTCATTCTTATTGTAGATTTCATTCTCTCTTCTTGTAATCTCATCACAAAGTGCATCCAGATCATATCCCAGATTGGTACAGACATTTCCGTATTCTGTTTTCAATGCACTGGAGGCAGAAATTGATGCATTATATAAATCTCCACGCCAGCCACTGTCTAATGTATATTTATCCTCAATACCATCCTTCTGGTTTCTCAGCGTATCTATGGCTGTCTCAAGTCTCGTTTTCAGTTCCTTTAATGTATTAAGTGTCCCCTCCATGGGAGCCAGACTGCTGCTTTCTAACTGCAAACTGCTCTTTACTGTGTTTAACTGCTGTTTTACCTGATTAATCTCCGCTGTACTGGTTGTACTCTTCTTTGTTGTTGAACTTCCTTTACTGCCGGAAGAGCTTTTCTTCGTCTTCGACATTTATCCTTTCCTCCTCATCTCTCCGACGCCTTCTTATGCTTCCTGTTCTTTCTTCAGCAGCTGCTCCTGCAGCACACTCAGATTGTTTTTAATATTTTCCTGCATCAGCTTCTCGTCTTCATCCTCATAACCGCGATATACTATTTTCTGAATATCCTTATGCTGAAAATATAACAGTGCATCTCCTATAACCCCTTCCGGATAGGTACACGCTCCATAATCAAAATATCTTTTTTCACCTTTGACTACTGCAAATGCACCTCTTGCTATAATCATAATTTTCTTTACGCCACCTTTAAGCTGCACAATACTTCCTAACGGCAAAAACTCTATATTTTCCTGTTCCATCTTTTTATCCTCCTGCTTATTTTTCTTTATTCTTCTCTGTCTTCACATTTCGGTATGCGGATACGCACATATGCTCCATTATGGAAGAGCAGACCATCACTTAACTGCGGCAATTCCTTTGCTGCAACTGTTCCAAAAATTCCTGTAGAACCAGGGTTGCCCACCAGCAGACCATCCGTAGTTGCTTTTGCAAATTTGGTAATCTCATCAAATCCTTTTAATTTACCGGAATTGGCTGTAAGAATAAATCGGATTCCACTGGACAATGCCCCACTCAATATCGGTGCCAACAATACAGCTTTTAATTTCGTTGCCTCTACAAAGTCATCCCACTCATCTACCACGACATAACATGCATCCAGTTCCTGAACCAGACGGCGTGGTAACTGTTCCGGATGTTCCTTCATCTTCTGCTGCAGCTGCTGATTTCGTGCAGTCACCAGTCCCCCCAGTTCCATAAGAAACGCATCTATTCCATCTGCTCCGATATAATGAATCTCATCTCCGGACCTGTAATGATATAGTTCCATATCTTTCGAGTCTAATAAATATACTTTTCCTCTTCCTGTTATCTGTTCTAAAATAACCTTTAATGCATTCGTCTTTCCTCTTGCAGTCTCACCCAGAATTACAAATGGTGTTGTAAGACCTGCCGGAATACATTCCGGCAATACACTCTCTTTATTCAGTCCCAGCCAGATTGCCTTCTCTGCAGCGTTTTCTTCTGCTGTATGCTGTTTCTTTCTCATTTCCATAAATGTTCTGATATTTAACTCATCCGGCAATACCGGGATTCTCGGTGCTACAGTATCCGGATAGCATGCATTTATCTGCTCAATACAGGCTTCTATACCCTGGTTATACTCCAGTTCATCTGTAAATGCAGTCATGACATAGACCTGCATGACACTTACCAGTCCATTGTATTTTATAAGTGTCCGTCCCTTTATCTCTGACTGTGAATATGAACTTCGTCCCACAATTACATGCAAGTCTGATTCATCGAAAAGATAACCTGCCACTTTATTCTTAAAATTGTTATATGTAGAATACTTCATGGCATTACTTCGTGTTGCTGTTGCTGCCATATATATGCCAAGTCCGGTACCATCTCTGGATAATTTCTGGAAAAATTCTTCCGCTTCATATCCCAGTTCTTTGACCACATCATAATTGTCAATAGCAATTACTATTGCTTTTAATGTCTTTTCTGCCACCTGATTGTATACTTCAAAATTCTGTACCATCCGTTCTGCCAGTAATTTTTTACGCCGTTTTATCTCTGCCTGTATAAGATTGCAGAATTTACGGAATCGTTCTGTATCATCAAAACTGATATAGTCTGCCGTATGATGCAGGCGGTTCAATGGAATCAATCCACTGTTTCCAAAATCCAATATATAGAAGTTCAGATTCTCTACCCGGTTATGCATTGCCAGTGACAACAACACGGTTGTAAGAAATGCTGTTTTTCCATAACCTGCGGAAGCAATATATAAGAGATTTCCGTCTGTGGCAAAATCAAGCTGGTACTCCACCTGCTGCTGTTCTTCCGGAATATCTATCTTTCCAATCCGTGCAGTCAGATTTAATGCATTTCTTTTCTCTGCCTGCTGGTCCGATACAATCTGTTCCGGCAGCGGTGGCATCCACGGCCGTTTTACTTCCACGGTATCCATTGCCTCATATACTCTGTGGATACAATCTACCGTAGCATCCAGCTGCGTCATCATATTGCCACCGGAAGCATGTTCATCACTTAAATCTTCGTTTATCAGTTCACCCTGTCCAAGGTCATTCACCAGATAAACTCTGTCATCTACTTTTTCCTCTTCCTTTTCACTTACATAAGAAGCTCCACTCCATGCCGACTGAAATAATTCATAGATTTCATTATTTCCAACCTGAAGATAAGCTCTTCCGGGGATTGTAATATTGGCGGCATCCGGTGTCTTTAATATTTCTTTACTGTCTGCCTCATTCTGTACCATAAGTGCCAGTTTAAACTTGGAGTTTGTCCAGATCTGGTCATCTACGACTCCGGTTGGTTTCTGTGTCGCCAGTATCAGATGCACACCAAGGCTTCGTCCGATTCGCGCCGCCGATACCAGTTCGGTCATAAAATCCGGCTGTTCCTTTTTCAATTCTGCAAACTCATCACTGATAATGAATAAATGCGGCAGTGGTTCCTTTGCCTCTCCATTCTGGAACAGCTTATGATATGCGTTGATATGATTCACATCATAGCTGCTGAATATTTTCTGTCTTCTTGCCAGTTCACTCTTAATTGATGCCATGGCACGCATACTCTGTGCTCCATCCAGATTGGTGATTGTTCCCAGCAGATGCGGCAGATTCCGGAATAATCCTGCCATTCCACCACCTTTATAATCAATCAGTAAAAATGCCACCTCATACGGATGATAATTGACTGCCAGAGACAGTATATAAGACTGGATAATTTCCGATTTACCGGAACCTGTCGTTCCTGCTACAAGTCCATGGGGACCATGGGCTTTTTCATGCAGATTAAGATTGACATAATCTTCCTTGGCTCTTACCCCAAGCGGAACAGCCAGGGACTTTGCTGCATGATTTTTCTTCCATCGTTTTGCAATATCCAGTTCCTCCGGATGCTCCACCTGATACATTTCAAAAAATGTAATACTCTCCGGTATCTGTGCACTGATTCCCTGCATATGCTCCAGTGTACTTAAATTTCTTGCCATCCATTCCAAATTTATACCGCTGGTATCTGACAATTCAAAGGAAAGATTTTTCTCTTCCTTCTCTTCCATCAGAAGTGTTGCCTGACCGGAATTATGAAGCATAACTATTGTACCGATATTCTCAGGCAGATTTGCTCTCATATTTGTGGTGTAAATAATAGAAAATCCAAGGTTATCCCCTTCTTTATCCAGATATTCCATAATAGAATGGTCCATAATTAACTTTGGCTCATCTATAATAAATATAAGATGCGGCAGAAAACGGCTTTCCTTCTTACTTTCTTCTAATTTGTTTTTCCGGTTCTTAATCATCTGATGCAGGCTTCCAAGAATCTGGTCTCTCTTCCGCTCTGAATTTACAGTTCCCACTACATTTACCGCATGTATCCGTAAATGTGGATACCAACGCATCCACTGGAAATCAGCATCAAATCTGTTATTATAAATTGTTACGATTTCAAGGTCATGATAACTCTGAAAAAAAGTAAGCTGCGCCACAAGTAATTTCAATTGCTCATGAATAACGCTTTTCTCTCCCACCAGTCCCAGATGTGCTTTCTTTAAATCTACTACAACAGGCTGTTTCATCTTTGAAAATTCCCGCTTCAATTCCTGTGCTTCCAGTTCCAGCTCATCCGGTTTATCCTTTAATTCATCCGTAGAAAGGCGAATACGGAAATGACAATCTGCCATTACCTGTCCCAAAGATACATTCAGGAAATCATCATCATTAGAGCTTCTCTCATAGATTCTTGGACTGTACTGCCCAACCATCCGGGCAAGCTCCTTTACCTCCGGATAATTATAGTGATTTGCCTCTTCTTCATTCTGATATGCTGCATATATTTCCTTTCTTTTCTTTAACAGATATTCCCGATATGTTTTCTCCCGGAGCCTTTTATTCTCCTGACCTTCCTTACGGTCTGTTATATATTTAACCACCGTAAATATTGTTGTCATCACTGTGCCTGCTGCTGACATCAGCACATATAAACCACGCTTCATTAAAATACTGATTCCTACTGTCACACACAGCATCACAAGAGGCGGCACAATAAGCTGTACCAGACTCTCTTTCTTTCCATTCTGCTGTTCTTTTGGGCTGGTCAGACTAATTTCCAAATCCGGTATTCTTTTAATGATTCGCGGAGAACGTTTATACTTCGGATATCCTTCAAATGGAATTTCTTTTTCTTCCAGTTCCAATAATCCATCGGTATTGATATTCACCGTATCTTCGCATTCCACCTGTACACTTTTTTCCAGGAAGATAATTTTTCCCCGGGAAAAGCTTAATTCATCTCCATTGTTTATCTTTCCTTTACAGGCGGCTTCCCTTCCGTTCCAGTATATGTTCTCATAACCTTCTATTGTTACCTCATCATTCCTGACCCATAGCCTTGCCGGAAATCCTTCAATTCCAAGATTTCCATTTTTTCCGTCTATTGTAAAATTCTCTGTTCTCTGAAAGCTTCTCTTCATGCTATTCTTCCTCGGTATCATATTTTTCCATCAATGGCTGCATCTTCTGTGCAATTTTCTCCAGCTCCTGTGTTTTCTCTTCTCCACTGAGACTGCTGTCTGTCTCTATCATGGATTTCTGTTTCATATAAGCATAAAGCAGCATTTCATCATCGGACTGCTGCATGGCAATATCAATTGCCTCTGAAATGTCATTTCTTCCAAGATATATCCAGTACTCCAATCTGGCTGGCGTCTCCTTTAAAGAAAGATTGCTTATAATATTCTCTTTCTGCTGCTGTGTCAGATTCTCACTTCTCACATAGGAATTGGCAAGAATATATTTCTGATATATATCCATATCTTTTACCGATATTTCCTGCATAGCATCCACACAGGATACATAATCAGCTGAAATATAGGCATTTTCCGCCGCAATTACCGCATCCTTATATGGCTCAGTACGGATGAAATCAACCAATGCATATACCGCCAGTACTATTGCCAACAGCAATACCACAACAAACGATGCCTGCAATGTACGATACCGTCTTCGGTTCAGAAAAATCATTTTCACAGACCGTTCTGTCTCTATCTCCTGCTTACGCTGTTCCAACAGTCTGACCAGCTCTTCTACGAATTCCACCTGCCGTACCTTTTGCAGTATGCCACCCTTTAAAAGCTGCATTCCTCCCTGTACATAATCCGCATAACTGTACTGCTTCTGTAATGCATAGCCAATGAGTGCTTTATATTCTTCCATCCATTTCTGTTCATCATATTCTCTGTCTTCCCCGCAGATATCTCTCTGTTTTACATAGACCAGATGATTCCTGTCGTAATAAAGATTTTCCGGCTCTAATGTAAAGTAATATGATTTCCGGCATGCTGCCAGTAATTCTATATTTTCCAATACCGCCAGTCTTGTGGTAATATCTTCTTTTCGTATCTCTGTCATCGGTGTCAGTGCTTCCAGATTATAGGTTAAAAGCAGTTCCTCCCCTTCTTCCTCTATTTTCACTGCAATAAGACCTGTATCCGGATACATTAATTTCTGATAATCAAATATGCCTTCCGCCTGTAATGCTGATTTCTTTATTCTTTCTTCCATCTTTTCTCTCCCGTATCTTATTTTCTTCTGTCCTCTGTCTGCCTCTACTGTATGCAGAGAATATCTCCATCATAAATACTCTGCTGTTCATAGTTCTTATTCATGTCCAGAAATCTTCCCCTGCGTTCAGATTTCATTTCTTGTACCTCTTCCTGTGGCAGTTTTCCCGCTTCCTTTAAAATAAGCATGGTATCTATTATTTTCTGCTGTGGATTAACCTGTATATCTTCCTGCCAGCTTCCTTCACGATTCATAATTGTAAGTGTGAGCAACATTTTTCTTCCACCTTCCCTGTCTTCTCTTCCGATATTGCAGCAACAGCAGAATTCCCACTGCCAGCAGAATTCCGCATGCCGGAATCCAATACACATCCAATGATGCGGTTACTTCTGCCTGCTGCTGCAGCTGCTGACTTCCTGTTGTTAAAAATAATTGTTCTTTTACAGCCTCTTCTTTTCCGGCATTTTCATCCATTTTCTTTATAAATACCTGTTCCTTTGTATCCTCATAGCTGCGTTGTTCCTTCTGCTGGTAATCTTTTACTTTTTCTTCATAATCATCCGTAAATACATCTGCTCCGTTTACATCCGTCAGCGACTGATAGGTCTGCGACCGGTTCTGCAGTACCGAAGGATTAATCTCTATTTTAGAATTATCTGTCACTTTACTTCTCCTGTTTCTGACAAAAGTATGGTCTTAAGGGATAGAAGAATCGGAAAGTCACAGGATGTGGCTTTCCGATTCTCTATTACATTACTCCAATCTTTCCGGCAATTTCACGGTCAATGTTCTGCATAGATGTAGATACATCACGTAACTGCTGTGCAATGGATGTAATTAATTCTGCAGTTGCAGAAAAGCTAGGCTCTAAGGAACTGAACTGATCATAAAATGCCTGACTGCTCTGTCCTGCCCATTCATCGCAAAGTGTAGAAACCATATTGCGCATGGTACTTACTACCTGCTGGAATTCCTCACATCTTGCATCAAATTCGTTTGCCTTTGTCTCCATCTGCTCCGGACTAATCCGGATGTTGTTTACATCTGCCATTTCTTTTGTCTCCTTTACTTTATATTGCAACGTCTTTCGACGGGTTGCTCTGTTCCTTGATTCTCCTGTGATAACTTCTGGCATAGCTTCCTAATATTCCCACCGCCAGAATTCCTAATATTCCATATAAAAGATATTCCACCCAATGCGAACTCTTCTGTTGTTCCCTGCTGCCGGTAACACTTTTCTGTGATACGGTATGATCCACCTCATCCTTTAACCGCTGGTAATCGCTGACCTGCAGCATCTGCGTTGGTTGTGCCACAAATTCATATACCTGTGTATATTCCATGCTTCCTACTCTTGTATAGGGAAGCTTTGCTGCAAAATCTGCCAATGCCGTCTGATTCTGACTGCTTGTAGTATTCTTCACTTCCTTTGCCGAAGCCAATGCATCTGTAACTGCCTGATTGGAAGTTTCTTTCGCTTCTTCCATGTGCTGCTGCAATGTCAATATATTTTCTGAAGTAGTCTGATACAATTTATCTGCATAATCCACATAAGACTGATTGCTGGTGTTGATTTCCTGCTGCATAAGTGCAGCATTTTCTCTCATGCTGCTCACGCTGTCATTCATCACTGTGGTATCCTGTCTTGGATGAAATCCATTTACGCTTCTTTGATAAGAATTAACTGCATCCTGTTCTTCTTTCTGGCTATTTTCTATCTCCTTTTTCACGAAATCTGTGCGGTCTGCCAATGGCTGTATACAACCACTCTGAACCAGACCCGTAATGCCATCCACATCAACATTCTTCTGTGCCGCCACATCTGTCTGCATCGCATCACATAAAAGCCCGGTGTCTCTCAGCAAATCACGAAATCCCATCCTGCTGCCATCCCCGGTCTGCCAGCTTCCCTCAAATACCGGTAATGTATAATCTTCTGTCGTAATCTGTTCCAGTGATGCCTTAAGATATTCTCCCAATGCATCCACATCTCCCGTTACCTTTAGCTGCGTCTCTGTCTGTGCAACCGGCACTTCTCCATCCAGATATGCCTTTAAAAATTCCTTTGTAGAGGCATACCCCTGTTCTGTCAGAAATTCCATGATTTCTGTATCTGCATCACACTGCTCAAATATTTTTTCTACCGTAACCGCTGCTTCCGGTTCTTCTCCAGTATCTTCGCCTTTGCCTGATTCCGGTTCGTTTTTCTCTCCTTCTTCTGTTTTGCCTTCTTCTGTTTTGTCTTCTCCGGTTTTCTCTTCTCCGTTTTTGTCTTCTTCTGTTTTCTCTCCTTCTCCGGTTTTATCCTCTTCTCCGTCTCCGCCATCTGAATCTTCCGGCAGCAGAAATGCCTTTAATATTTTGTCGATATAATTCTTGTTCTTTACATTTTCTTCAATTGCATTCTGTTCCAGTGCAATGGTAATAACTGGCGGTTCTTCCATTCCTTCTACCTGACTGCAGGTCAGTTCATATGCTACTGTTCCATCTTCTGCCTCTGCTTCCTTCCATTGCAGTTTCGGCAGCTGAGCCTTCATTTCTCTGCCATAGAAATTCAGGTTCTGTATTCCTGCTGCTTCAATTCTCTGATTATAGTTTTCAATGCATTGCTGCAAATTCGTATCCAGTTGTTCTGTCACATTTTGAATCTGTGCAATCTGGGCAAGACGGCTGTTTTGTTCAGCAGTCTTTTCTCCGTTATATGCAAGCAATGTATCCTGCAGATTTCGAATCCCATCCCGATATAAAAGTTGCCCGTCTGCATCCGAAAGTAAATTGATTTTTCCTACGCCTTCTGATATTTCTTTTAAGGAACTGACCAGTTCATTTCCTGCTGTCCGCAAATCACTTAACTGTGCAGAAGCTTCTGACAGATTTTCCCGATATGCACTGTCTACTGCCTGAATCAACTGTGCATTTTCCTCTGTATAATCCGAAATATCTAACGGTATTGTAGTATCTTCCTGCTGTTTTAATTCCGGAACCGGAACCATGCTTACCAGATCAGATGCCTGTATTCCCTGTATTGCTTCTTTATCTGTAATGTCATTATTCATAACCATTGCAGCTTCATCCTGCGCCGCATGAAATTCATCCATTATGTTACATAGATACATATATGACATCTGACTGTTCAGTTGTTCCCCAAACTGAAGGACATCACCTAAAAGATCTTCTCTTGCATCCGCTGATACATCTTCACTGACTGCATACTGTAACTGCGATGCCGCCGGAACTGTATTTAAGCTTTCAACATTTTCCGAAAAATCTGATGGAATTATAATATAAGCACCGTATCGCCCTTCTTCTATTCCATTTCTGGCATCTTCTAATGAGGTATATATGAAATTATCATTTGGAAAATTTATGATCTGCTCCCCATAATAGACTTGTGTATTACCATCCGATATGCCGGTATCCAGATTCACAACTGCCACTCCCTGTGACTCCACCGTTCTTTCTACTGCTGTATTACCTGTCTGTAATGTACTTTTTCCATTGTTCTTACCGATTCGATATCCGGTAAAACCGCTTGTTTCCAGCAGCATAATGCACAAAAGAACAGTTATTACTTTCTTCCGTTTCATATCCTCTCTCCCTTTTCTTTTGTCTTTGTCGTATAGATTCTTTCTCTTTTTTTCGTAAATGTCAACCAAAAATATTCGACCTCATTTTCCCTCTATCTGTTCCTCTTTTTTTCTCTCCTGATTTGTCATTTTTCCTTATTTTCCGGGCATTTCAGCATACTTTTTCTAAAATTAACAGATGATTAATTTCTATATCATTTTAAACTTAATTTAATCTGGTCGAATAAAAGTCGAAACAGTTTTCTCTGAACGTCAAAGCAGTTTTTCCTTTTTTGTGTAATCTGCCATCTTGCTACTCGCGTAAACTACGAGAAACACGCTTTGCGAGTTTCTCGAGTTATCGCGGTGCTCGCCAAATCTGCATGCAAGCATGCGATTTTTCTCGCTACTCGCGTAAATAAAAGAAACGCATTGTCTCCATAGCACCAAGTGCTATGGAAACAATGCGTTTAAAAATTATCCTACTTAACATATCTTTTGATTTTTAGCGTTCCAATGAAATGGAGGCATGATATTAAAATCAATTCTTAATACATCTACTTGTACCTGTTTACCGTCTAAATTTACTAACTAATCCTTTGGCTACTATACGCAGACAATTTTTGATATATATATCCGCCCCTTCTCCACTCAATAAATTTTCTCTATCTTGACTATCATATGCTTGTGCAAAGAAACTTCCGCAGGGATATTTCCCCATATCCGGATCCTTTTATACAAATAATATATTTCTATATCAAGGATTATATTTTTTTATATACTACCAGTATGAATGCAGGAATACTTATTATACTTAACAGTATTTGGTTTTTATTTTCAGTAATAGAAACTACTGTCAGTATTATTTGTAATTGTCTGTGTTTATGAGACCTATGCGTTTTTATTTCTCTAATGCTCATAAATCATCTGAAAGTGAAACTTAATTACGAATTAAATCTTGAAAACACTGGTATTCTTACGGATTTCATTGAGCATCTGACAGTTACGGAAAGCAAACTCAATGAAGCCTATAGTTCATGATATGGATACAGATAAATGGATTTTTTTGCTGGAAACCTCGTAACGAAATTGAAGGGCAATTTTTAATACATTTTTCTCAAATCTATCGAATATGAGATTTCCCAGCTTTATCAAAACATCAGTTCTGCGGAAAGCATATTTTTCTTTATCAACGGAAATAATGATACTGTAAGGCTTTCCTACATTGTATGAAAACTTTGTCCGACATTTTGGTTTGGATAAAATGATTAGGATACGCAGAACTACAACCCTTACAATTACCGCAAAAAAGATGAAAATGTCCAATTAAATTACCGCTTTTTTGACCGATTTTTATAATATAAATACCGCTATTCAATGCAAAAACACATCATCTCCACAGCACCAGTGCTATGAAAACAAGGCATTTTAAGTCTAAAAATACAATGTTCAGTTTTGATTTCAGATGTCCTTAAGTAGATACATAACTAAAAATTATAATCTACTTTTTACTTGCGTTAGTACGCTCCAATACACTTCCATATCACTATCCTCAAGATTATTTACGCTATCTTCTCCTCCTAGAAACAACGGAACTTTATAACCAGCACATCTTCCATAAACAATCGACTTACCAAAGTTATTCATCCATTCATCAAAAAATGATTTTGCTAAACATGCATCAGCATATAATGGAATTTCCTCATTAAGAAATTTGTCAAATGTACAAGGAATTTCTAATACATCATTAGTTCCTATTTCAAACATCAAAATATTTCCATATGTACTTTTCCTTAAATCAATTCCAAAACAACGTCCAAGCCAATCATAACCAAAAATTTTAAACAAATTCTGGAATTCTGGATATGCTTCACTGACAATTTCTGTCCATTTCTTTACATTATCCTTTGAAAATGAATTAAACAGCCCTTGTCCAAATCTTTTTCCACCTAATTGCATGATAAAATCATTATACAAATCTTCTGAGTACTCAATCACGATGTTCTCATTAAAAAACAACAAGAAATCTCTAATCATATCATTCTCCTTTCCCATGAAGACCCTTCAGGTAAAATAGGAGCTTCTACATTCTTAATAGTCTTACTATCACTTCCAGCCCCATTCGACTTCTTCTGATTCTGCTCATATTCATAGATCTGCCGTTTTTCTTTCTCTGAAAGTGTACCTCCCTCGGCCTCTTTCTTCTTAAGCTCTCCATATTTCATTGAACAGATCAGTCCCTCGTGTCCGCTCGGATCCACGTACCTTACCGGATTATTATGACCGTATGCATACAGATTCAGTCCGTCCCCATAATAGGTATCTTCACTGAGGAACCGTGCAATTACCGGATTATAAAACCGTGCCCGCAGATAATACTGTCCTGTTACGGCATCCAGCAACTCCCCGGCGAATCCAAAACGGTTCTCTACCGTCTCTTCTTCCACTGTACGGTTTCCAAACGCATCATAGGCATAATGGTTTAATACCGTTCCATGGCAGTCTGTGATATCCGTGATACTTCCCATCTCATCACATGCATAGTGATAATACGTCCTTGCCCGCTCACTGTCGGATGCAAGCAGTTCGTGTCTGCGGATATAGCGGATATGCTCACCAGCTTCATCTTCTTCTGCGATAACCTCCCGGTCCGCATAGATAAAACTTACCAGCTTTCCGTTCTCTTCCATCTGGCTGCGGAGTCCCTCCGCATCATACCGATATGTTTAGGTCTGGCTGCCAGCCGGGTCCTGCTGACGTTCTACCATCCGGTTTCTCAGTCTTCCTCTGTCATAGCTGTAGATTTCCCTGCGATCATCCGTCTACACACCCGTCCGGTTTCCGGCACGGTCGTAGGTATAAATCAATGTGTTTAAATCTTAAAATTATTATTCAATTTTGATTTCAGATGTACTTATGTGCACCCAGAGGGCAAATTACACCATAGGATCTTCAAATTAATCTCTATGTATTACATCACCTTCGGTGAGAGCCATTCCGATTAATTTAAAGACCGAAGATTTTTGTAGTAGTTGTCTTTATATGGAGACATAATTAAATAATTATAGATTTTCTATCGCATCCTTTATTCTGTCCTCTAGATAATCAACAAATGTATCATAAGCTTCTTCTTTATCTCGTGACCACATCTTGACTTTCCCGTTTAACGAATCGATGCAATAAACCCATTCGTCACAATTTTCGATTACAATCAAATTGTGTGGCAAACCATATGTCCTATACTTCAATGTTTCGTCTTTAAAAATCAATTTTTTATTTTTTCCAACCCCCAATGTTTCAATTCCGTTAAGTCCGCCATGTCCATATGTCTTCAAAAACCACAAATATTGCGACGGAATGCTGATACCCAATTCTTCCTCTGCTAAAGCAAACGCATTATCTTCAACATCTGTATATGTAAAGTCACCCTTACATTCATATTCTTTAATCGTCTCTACAATATTCGAATACACTTTATTGTCCTCCTATAATTTGTTCTGCTCTCCATTTCCAATACGAGCGTCAAAAATTATTGTACTGTTTATTCAAAATCGGATCATTTCTAAAACTTACACCATCTTCTATCAATCCATGTAATTGTGAATAATACCCTTGATGTGTAGTCTCTCTAATTTCAACCATTGGTCCTGCTTCTCTCTGCAAAATATGATGTAATTGAATTTGTTTACCATCTGTGCCGATTGGGGGTTTCCTGCTTGCATTCTCTCTAAATTTGTCAAACCAGTTACCTCATCATAATAATTTATATCAATATCGTTTCTTTGGTAAACCCTTCTACTCACATCACGAACCTCCCCATTTACTTTTACACTACCCTTATATTCTACAGGACTATATAGTTTGGTTGAACTACCACTCTCTCCCACATTCCCCAGTTGCTGTTTTCTAAGTTCCAACAGCTCCTCCGGGTTTACTTTCTTTAATGCAAGTGCTTCGTCTACCTTTCCGATTCCTCTTATTTCTGCCTCTGTGAGCCCTTCCTTACTTCCATTCTCAAGAAAATCAAGATATTTCTGGGCATCTTCCTTTGACATTCCTTCTGCAAAAGAACTGTGTAATCCACTTACATTTGCCATGGAATCTAGCTCACTGAGCGTTCCATATGTTGCTATTCCGGTTAGTGAACCAACTACAAAGCCTGCCAGTGGACTGTTGGTGGCTTCTGTCATGCTCTTTTCCACATAGCTGCTGGCTGCCATTGTCAGTCCCTGCTTTGCATACTCTGTTACTACTGCCCTTCCGATGGATGTTCCTGCACTTACTGCTGCATTTGCTGCCATTCCTCCGGTCAATAACAGGGATGCTGAGATTGTCAACGCATTTCCTATTAAATAATAGAGTTCCGGATTGCTGGCAAATAATGTATCACGGATTGGATTAACCGATACCATTCTTGGGTCTCCTGTTACTCCTGCATAAACATCCTGACCACCTTCTACTGTATTTGAAAAGCCATATGCTGCTGTTCCTGCGCCAATTGCCATTACTCCTACGGTAGCCACCAGTGGAAGTGCCATACCACAGGTTGCTACGACAAGCATTCCTCCCAGAATCATGGTTCCGACTCCGACAAGTGTTTTCACAATGCCTTCTTCTGTTCTCAGCCGGATAGATTCCTGCCACTGCTGTTGCTGCAGTTCATAGAACTCCTCACAGGAGTTTACCCTGTCCTTCACCTGTTCGAGATATGTACTTAACATTCCATCCATCATCTGTGCAGTTGAAAAGAGAATGGCTTAACAGGTTCAACAGCTTAAACTATAGTCATGCCTACAGACTTGTTCTTGAATATATCGAAATCTTCTATAACACTATCAGAATTCACAATCACTGCAACTATATGTCGCCTGACGAATTTGAAAAACTGTATAAAAGGGTGAATATTCTACCAACAGCTTAACTGGTGGAACCTCTCATTTTAATTTCTTTAAAATTTTGACATAAGAGCAATGCTTAATTAATTCTGTATTCATTCCTACTTTAAAAGCTGTATTATTTTTATTATATATGCTTTTGAGGATTGTAATTTTGATAAGCCTTTTCTCTCGCCATTACCTTTTCTTCCTCTGATACCTCATCCGAAAAATCAAACTCACCTTCTTTTATTGAAAAATAATCATGAAATAATTTTTCATTTTCAACAAGTTGATATAAATTTGCACACCACGGATATCTTATATCAACTTCTAAAGATTTAAATCTAGTTTTCTTCCCCTGAGCTATCCAAATACTTCTTTTATGCTCTAATTTTAACCACGATAATATCTTAACAACCACTACATTCAACTCATAATCACTTAGTTGATTATTTGTTATTAATATACTTTTATCCCTTTTTTTCATATATTTCAGCAATTCGTCAATTGTACTCATCATTTTCTCCTATCACTTATTATAATTACTCCATATATGAACCATCATATCTTCTTCGCTCTCAAACTGAACTGGCATGCCAGCTTCTATCTGAAATAGTCTTTCAGCATTATATGCTGTTATTTCGCCCGTCCATGATGCTATTATATTCTCATCAATTCCGTTATAATAATCCATAGCATGTGTTCCTTCATGTACAATGTCACTAAGCAAAGAATCTGAACTGCTTCTTACATAAATTTGTTCACCAATTTGCATCGCAATCGTATCTGAAGAACATCCTAAATAATTTTCAAATAATTCATCACCCAACACATTTATTCCTATATCTTTATTTTGTATTGCATTAGCTATTTCTGTTGACTTTTCTGTAACTCCATCCAAGAAATTAATTATATCTTCTCTAGTAAAACTTTGCTTTATTTCTTTAACACTTCCAATTTTAGAAGCAAACCCACTCTCCCCTACATTTCCCAACTGCTGCGGTCTTTTTACATTATTTACTACTTCCAGCTCTGCCTCACTGAGCGTTCCATATGTTGCTATTCCGGTTAATGAACCAACTACAAAGCCTGCCAGTGGACTGTTGGTTGCTTCTGTCATGCTCTTTTCCACATAGCTGCTGGCTGCCACCGTCAGTCCCTGCTTTGCATACTCTGTTACTACTGCCCTTCCTATGGATGTTCCTGCACTTACTGCTGCATTTGCTGCCATTCCTCCGGTCAGTATCATAGACGCTGAGATTGTCAATGTATTTCCTATTAAATAATAGAGTTCCGGATTACTGGCAAATAATGTATCACTGATTGGATTATCCGATACCATTCTTTGGTCTCCTGTTACTCCTGTATAAAATTACTTTCGGGCAGCCATGAGGGGCGATTAACAGATATGCATAAGTTTTAATGTTGACGGAGTTCCAAAATATAACCATAATAAATATTATTCAACTATATCTTCACCATAT
>ERZ1034998.342-NODE-342-length-31491-cov-7.340883_pt1 | contig 31491 bp, 28 predicted proteins | sample MGYA00520621_ERZ1034998 | MGnify/ENA primary metagenome ERZ1034998 (study PRJEB33766, sample SAMN09781748) | gut metagenome | biome: gut microbiome | host: Homo sapiens | place: Madagascar | study: EMG produced TPA metagenomics assembly of the PRJNA485056 data set... | reverse complement strand
AGAATGAGCTGAGTGCCGTGTTTTCATTCAGGAAAAAGAAATCGGAATAAAATGATGCAGATGGGAGATTAACCATGAATGACTTTATTTTTGAGTATAATGAGCCGTTCTATGTTGATGTCGATGAAAAAAACAATGGGGAGCGTGTTGACAAATATCTTGCCGACATGCTTTCTTCTTTTTCACGGAGTCAGCTTCAGAAGCTTATAAAGGATGAAAAGGTACAGGTGGCATCGCCGAGAAAGGATGCGGGCATGACCGCTTATAAGCCTGTAAAGGCAAATTACAAGCTTACCGAAGGAGAGACAATTTCACTCATTATACCTGAGCCCGAGGAACTTCGCATAGAGCCTGAGAATATACCGCTTGATATTTTGTACGAGGATGATGACCTTATTGTAGTTAACAAGCCGAAGGGAATGGTTGTGCACCCCGCTCCGGGACATTATACCGGTACACTTGTGAATGCACTGATGTATCACTGCCGTGATAATCTGTCAGGAATAAACGGAGTATTAAGGCCTGGAATTGTACACAGAATTGATATGGATACGACGGGTGCTCTTGTGGTGTGCAAGAATGATTTAGCACATCAAGCATTATCAGAACAGCTCAAGGTTCATTCAATTACAAGACATTATGAGGCAATATGTTACGGTACCTTCAAGGAACTTAACGGAACCGTTGATGCACCGCTTGGAAGAAATCCATCCGACAGAAAGAAAATGGCGATAGTGAGCGACGGAAAGCATGCGGTGACACATTACGAGGTATTGCAGAGCTTTTCTAAGTTCTCTTATATAAGATGTACGCTTGAGACGGGAAGAACACATCAGATAAGAGTTCACATGGCAAGTATCGGGCATCCGCTTCTGGGAGATGAGCTGTACAGCCCTTTCAAATCACCGTATAAGCTTCAGGGTCAGACTCTTCATGCGAGGATATTGGGATTTAACCATCCAAGAACAGGAGAGTATATGGAGTTTGAGGCACCATTGCCTTACTACTTTACCCAATTACTGTGTAAAATAAATTCTTAATAAAATATAAATTTTATATTGAAATACTTAAATAAAAATGTTATCCTAACAATAATAATTTTCTTTCTAAATTATTACAAAACACGAAAAGGTCAAAAGCTATGGTAAGTTCAAAAAAACAATTCAGTCTGACGCGTCAGGAGGCGCAGGATAAGCTGCTTAAGGTGTACAAGTCTTATTACAATATTCACAGATTTGACGGCGGTGAATCGGCAGTCAGAGACGGCGGTCCGGTGAAGGGAAGAACGGATGAAGAGGTAAAGCTTTACATTGAGCAGAAGGGTTATCCTCTGATTGCGAGATGTGATTTTTTTGAGCACTCTCAGAAGTATGTTATTTCCCGGAAAGCTGAACTATGGGCTGCAGACAGAGAAGAATTTCTGTATCTGTTCAATGTTCCTGAACTTACAATGGAAATATTTGAAAAGTGTAAGGCTTATGTATGCGAGGACGGCATGGAACGAATCAATGTCGGACCGGGTCATATGTATACATATCTTACGGCGGTCTTTCTGTGTGATTCATGCGATAATAATGTGATTCGTGCAATCAGAAAGACACGCATTTACAAAAGTTTTCATTTTTCGCTCCATGGCTGGATGGATTATCACAATGTTGTGGCTGTCTTTGATAACTCTCTTGTAGACAGTAATTATTCCGGAAAATCTTCAGCGAAATTTATGAAAAAAATATTTTATCACAAAAAGGAAAAGGAGAGTTAAAAATGAATTCATTATTACTTCTCTTAATCTGTATTGCAATCCTTCTTTGCGGTTATATTTTCTACGGAAGATGGCTCTGCAAGCAGTGGGGTGTAGGCGAGGGCAACACTCCGACACCGGCACATGAGTTAGAGGACGGTGTAGATTATGTTCCGGCAAAAGCGCCTGTTCTTATGGGACATCATTTTTCATCTATAGCGGGTGCAGGACCTATCACAGGACCTATCGGGGCAGCTATTTTCGGCTGGGTACCTGTTGTTCTCTGGGTTTTAGTCGGTGGTATTTTCTTTGGTGGTGTGCATGATTTCGGTGCTCTGTTTGCATCACTCCGCCACAAAGGACAGTCAATCGGTGAGATTATTTCCGTAAATATGGGTAAAAGAGCTAAGAGACTTTTCATTATCTTTGCTTATCTTACCCTCATTCTCGTAGTTGCTGCGTTCGCATCAATTGTTGCCGGTACCTTCGGTACAACCAATGCTGCCGGAGCTGCCGTGAGTGAAGCGGTTAAAGATACCAATGCTTCTGTTGCAATGGTTTCCCTTCTTTTTATCGTGATTGCGATAATATTCGGTTTCCTTGTATACAGACGTAATGTTCCTATGGGTGTTGCCACAATTATCGGTGTGCTCGCCATAGTTGCATGTATGGCAATAGGTATGAACTTCCATCCGATTTATCTTTCATACAAAGCATGGATGATTATTGTAGGCTTCTATATTGCGATTGCTTCCGTAACACCGGTATGGATTCTGCTTCAGCCTCGTGATTACTTAAGTTCATTCCTTCTCTATGCAATGCTTGCAGTTGCACTGGTAGGAGTAGTAATATCACATGCCAACTTAGGTGGTGCTGACGGACTTCAGGCATTTGAAGGATTTGCCATCGATAACGGCAATGGCGTACAGTATATGTTCCCTGTTCTCTTCACAACCGTTGCATGTGGCGCCATTTCAGGATTCCATTCACTTGTATCATCCGGTACAACATCCAAGCAGCTCGACAAGGAGAAGGATGCAAAGCCTATAGCTTACGGCGGAATGCTTCTTGAGTGTGTACTTGCTGTTGTAACAGTATGTGCAATTAACTTTGCATACAAGTACAATGCAGCTAACCCTGATACGAAGCTTGTAGGTGCGACAGGTATTTTTGCAGGTGGTATCGCTAACATGTATGCATGTCTTGGACCTAAGGCTGTGACAATTTTAAGGACATTACTCACGCTTACATATTCAGCTTTCTGTCTTACATCGCTTGATACTGCAACACGTCTTGCACGTTTCATGTTCCAGGAGTTCTGGCTTGAGCCGGGACAGACCGCAAAGGATGTAAAGCAGGGCTGGAAGAAGGTTCTTGTTAACCCTTATTTTGCAACAATCCTTACCGTTGTACTCGGAGTTGCTCTTGGTATGACAGGATATACAAAGATTTGGGGACTTTTCGGTGCGGCCAACCAGCTTCTTGCCGGAATCGGTCTTTTAGCTGTAGCAGCTTGGCTTGCTAATTGTGGAAAGAACAATAAGATGTTCTTAATTCCAATGGCGTTCATGATTGTCGTTACAATCTGTTCATTATGCCTTACAATCAAGAACCAGATTGGCATAATCGCAAAGGGTGGAGCAGACTGGGGACCTTGGGCTCAGGCAATTATCGGATCACTTTTAGTTGTTCTTGCAATTTTCCTTGTAATTGAAGGCTGGGATACTCTGTTTGGAAAAAAGAAAAAAGCTGCTGCAAAGTAAAATGAGCAAGCGATTCATTAATTAAATGATTTTTTTACCGGGCTTGAATCTTGTACATCAGGAAATTCAGGTCCGGTTTTATTTTGTACAAAAAAAGCTGGAAATTATCTGTAAATTGGTGTATAATAATCTTTATCAAATAGAGTTATCTGCAAATTTGCAGATACATTGAAGGGAGCGGTTCATATGAGTAAACCATTAGTTATTACAATAGGACGAGAATACGGCAGTGCAGGTCGAGAGATTGGTCGTAAGCTTGCTGCTGATTTAGGAATTAAGTGTTACGATAAGGAGCTGCTTGCATTAGCATCTAAGGAAAGTGGTATGTGTGAGGAACTTTTTCACAATCATGATGAGAAGCCTACCAACAGTTTTTTGTATTCTCTGGTTATGGATACATATTCCATGGGCTATTCGACATCATCATTCATTGATATGCCGCTTAATCATAAAGTATTTCTTGCACAGTTCGATACCATTAAGAAGTTAGCAGACACTGAGAGCTGTATCATTGTAGGTCGTTGTGCGGACTATGCCCTTGAAGAGCATGACAATACAATCAAGGTATTCATCAAGGCACAGATGGATGCTAAGGTGGCAAGAATTAAGAGACTGTATGGATATACAGACGAGAAGGCAAAGGATTTATGTATAAAGACAGATAAGAAGAGAGCCAACTATTATAATTACTATTCAAGCAAAAAGTGGGGAGACTCTAAGAGCTATGATTTATGTATCGACAGCAGCATTTTAGGAGTAGATGGTACGGTAGAACTTCTTAAACAGTATATCAAGACAAAGCAGGAGTTCGCGGGTGGTACGATTTAACCGAAAGAGCAGGAGCTATGTATTATAAGAAGAGTAAAAGTTTTATAAGAAGTATAAAAAACAATAATAATAACAAGACATATTATGTCCTGATAGTGTTAATGCTGGCAGCAATTGGTATAATTGCTGCTAGTATTATCTTGCGGGGGCATGACAATCGACATGATGCCGGTATAAAAGATGAGCTTATCACAACAACGGAGTATGCGGAGACAGAAAATAATTCCGAGAGCTATGCATCATCAGGGCGGTATGCCATATATATATTGGTCGATGATGGTATTACCGCAGTGTGCAGGATGGATGATTCCGGAAATGTAGATGAGATTATTGATGCGGCGAGGTGTTATATCGGCGATAATGTGAAGGCATACGCGCAGCAACGCAGTGAAACAGTGCTGAGTGGGTTGGCGGTTGTTCCGACTAAAGCTATATGGAAAGAAACGTCAGTGACTGACGACACTGAAACAGTAAGCTATTATGTTCAATATTATTCTATGATTAATGGAATTGAGTTTCATTCTGCCTTATACTCTGAAAACGGGAATTACAATTCTATTGTTGAACAGTCGTATAATATGATATGCGGTTATGAAAACAGTGATGAGGGCGGTAATGGCACTGACATTGCACAGTCAGCAGATGGTATAACAATGAGTGTGGCGAGTGCACATTGGTTTTATGAGAATGTACCGGGAACCACAGATATATATGTCTGTGAAAGCTTGGAAAAAAGCAGCCTTGGTACTTCCTTAGCTGATAAAAGTGTATCCGCATCCGATATGATTAACAGTGCTTTGTCAGATTCGGCTGACGGTAAATATATGCAGAACGGTATATTGCCACAGATCCCTCATGGTTTCCATTGTGATCCGACAGATGAGGAGGCTAATTATATATTCAGTCCATACAGACTCGGAGCAATCAATAATGTATCGGACAAAAATGTAGAGATGGGACAGATTGCATATTCTTTTATAGATAATGAAAGCCCGTTGGTTCACATCATATTTAATGATGTGACATTGACATCAGAGGACGGCACGGATATTTCAGAATATCTCGTTGCCGGAGCGGATGTAAGCATGTATGTTGATGCACAGATTGCGGCAATGAATGTCAACGGATTTCTTCTTCCTGGAGACTATGTAGTCAGATTCAGCGCGGCTGATATATACGGAACAGTTTTAGAGCGGAGCTGCTATCTTCATGTGGTCGACACAACAGCACCTGTAATTTCATTGAGCCGTGAGATAACGGAAATCAATAGAGCACAGATTGAAAATCCGGATTACATTCGCGATATGGTTACGGTAACAGAATTATGTAAACTAATTGATGAAGGATTGACATACTCACTTACAGAAGATGGAGATAATGTTCATATAACATTTTCTGCTTCGGATGTGTATGGGAATGTCGGAACTTTGGATATAGACTTAAAGAGGGTGGACTGAATATCCACCCTTTTTGTGTGATAGGTTCTGTAATATATGTTATTTATGCCGTATGACAACTGCATCTTTGACACTTTTTTTGCGGTCCTCTTCAAGTTCGGCGTAATGCTTTCTTGTTGTATTGACATCACTGTGACCTAAGACATCCGCCACAAGATATATATCGCCTGTTTCCTTATAAAGGTTGGTTCCGTATGTGCTTCGAAGCTTGTGCGGAGTGATATGTTTTCCCGTTACGGTTGAAGCATATTTTTTTACAAGAAGTTCAACGCTTCGTACAGTGATTCGTCTGCGCTGAGAGGAGAGAAAAAGTGCGTTTTTATGGCCTTCCAAAGCATCAATTTCATCGCGTTCTTCCATGTAATCGAGGAGAGCTTGGCGTACTTCCTCACCGTAATAAACAAATGATTCATAACCGCCTTTTCTGACGATTTTAATTCGGTCATTAATATAGTCCACATCCTCAAGATTGATACCGACACATTCGGATACACGCATTCCGGTTCCAAGCAGAAGGGTAAGTATTGCCATATCACGAACCTTGAGCTTGTCGTGACATTCTGCCTGCTTCTTTGTGAGTCTGTCACCGCTTTCAACAACATTCAGCAGGTCATCGACCTCGTCATTATCAAGGCGTATAATCTGTTTTTTGTGAAGCTTTGGCATATCCACCTGCAGAACAGGGTTCTCATCGATGATTCTTTTTTTATGAAAATAATTATACATAGAGCGCAATGCAGAGAGCTTACGCTTTATGGCACGTTCATCATTAGTATACTCATGACCGTTTTTTACATAATATTTGAGATAATCAAGATATTCTTCAATATCCTGTGCATTAAGCTGTGATAATATGTCAATGCCGATATCGTGCATATCAACATCACGGTAAGTACTGTTATTATCCTTGACAAATTCAAAAAATGTTCTCAAATCAATTGCATAGCCAATCTGAGTTCGTGGAGCTGTGGAGTTCTCAATTCCACGAAAATAATCTCTGAGGAATTTAGGGAGTTCATTCTGGAGCTCTCGAAGCTCTAAAGTACATTTGTTGCGTTCCTGTTCATGATAAGTTTTTTCTGCCATAATTTAATTGAACCTTTCTATAAAATCAGCCGTGACCGGCAATATGCGGGCACATATTCGTTAAACCTGAGTTTAGCGAATAGTTCTATATTGCCCCACCAACTGTAATTCAGCCTTTAAGGTGGGTTTTATGGCATTATTTAGCAACAAGCCGTCCTTGATACAGACTTCTTTCTACCATGTTTATTGATAAATCTTTCTGAAATTTTTTAACCTTATTAAGTTCGCCGTCAGTTATTATTGAGATGCACATTCCGGCTTTCCCATTGCGTCCGCATCGACCGGCGCGGTGTACATATTCGGTAGATTCCTCAGGAAGATTTATATTGATGATTACATCAACATCGTCAAAATGCATGCCTCGTGCAGCATAATCTGATGCTACAACATATTGGAGCCTGCCTGACATAAAATCCTTGACAATATTCTTATTGCGGAACTTATTGCCTTCAGCATGAAGTGCGTCAACCTTATAGTTATGGTATTTGAGCTTCTGGGTAATCTCATCAATGTCGTAACGCTTATTTGCAAATATAATGGCCTTTGTGGCGTTAGATGCCTTTATGACCTTACGAACGGTCTCATTCTTGTCACGATGCTGGCATACGACATAATAATGCTTTATTGATTCAGGCGTTGATACAATCCGGCTTGTTGAGAGCTTCATCACCTCAATATCGGTTTTCTCAAGGTTCTTCCGGTACTTTTCACCGTAGGTTGCGGTAAAAAATAACGTCTGAACATCACGGTAAAAACACTTTTTCAGTTCCATGCTGAGCTGGAAGTTATCTTTATCAATTAGTTTATCAGCTTCATCATATATAAGGAATTTGCATTTGTGTGCCGGGAGCTTCTTTAATGCTATGAGTTCCTTAAGTCTTGCAGGGGTTCCGATAACGAACGTAGGCTTAGTCTTAAGCGATTCAGCCATGCGCTGCATGTTAAAATTACCGACTGCAACTACCGCCTTGGCATTAAAGCTTAGGTTCTTGGACAACAGTTCTATCTGTCTTGATATCTGGAAAGCCAGTTCCTTGGCCGGAACAGCAATGACACATGCAAAGTCATGTGTCTGCTCCGGAGTCAATTTTAACAGGTATTCATATACAGGTATAAGATATGCCAGTGTCTTACCTGTTCCCGTCTTAGCTCCACCCGACACATTGTGTCCTTCTATAATCTGAGGTATACACAGGCTCTGAATTTCAGTGAGCTCAGTAATATTCTGAGCGTTGAGAGCCTTTCTCATTCTATAATCCAGTTGTTGTATTGTAAAATTTTCACTCATAATTGTACCTTTCCATCCATCTATGTATGTGCTTCGCACTATCATACAATAAAAATACAGTGAACCTTGTGCAAGCACAGCCCACTGTATTTTTATTGTATGGCACTGCTCTGCTTGCACTCATAATAACTATGGTTTCTCCGTTCTTCGAACTTCCGAAACCATAACATCCATTCGCAATCCATAAGTTCAGCTTCGCTGAACTATTACTTGCTCATGTCTGTTTGACCATCTAATGGATATATCGCTCTGCCTGCAAGCAGTCTCGCGCTATATCCATTGATGGTCTTATTATAGCACATCTTGGGGTTGGTTGACTACCAAAATATTAGGATATATAATAAGCGGTATGTTACCAATTTATATGATGGATATTTATTTTTATATAAGGAGAAGCTTAGAGAATGACACTTCAAAGATTGTTAAGTTATACACGCAAGGCGGTTGATGAATATGGTCTTATTGATGAGGGAGATAAAATTGCGGTTGGTATATCAGGTGGAAAGGATAGTCTTACTCTACTCTATGCATTAAGCGAGCTTAGACGGTTTTATCCGAAGAAATTCGAGGTATATGCACTTACCGTACATCTTGGAATAGACGGAATGGACTTCTCAGATGTTGCTAAGCTGTGTGAAAAATTGGATGTACCGTATTATATAATTGATACGGAAATCAATGATATTGTATTCAATATAAGAAAGGAAGCCAATCCGTGTGCGCTGTGTGCGAAGCTTAGGAAAGGAGCCTTCAACAATAAGGCACTTAAGCTTGGATGTAATAAGATTGCCTATGCGCATCACAGAGATGATGTGAATGAGACGTTCATGATGTCTCTTATATATGAAGGCAGAATACATACATTCTCACCTATGAGCCATCTTGATAAGACCAAGCTTACATTGATAAGACCGTTGATATTCGCACCTGAGGCTGATATAACCGGCTTCGCAAGAAAATATGAGCTTCCGATTGTGCAAAACCTCTGCCCGGCGGACGGCGTAACCAAGCGTCATGAGACTAAGGAACTGATAAAGGAAATTAACGATGGAGCTCCGGGCTTTCATACAAGGTTATTTTCTGCAATCGCTCATGGAAATCTTGAGGACTGGCCGAAACGTAATGAGCATACTCGTGACAATAATAATGCACCTTAATAGCCTTGACATATATCATCAGTAACCGTGTATACGGAATGCGATGCGTCCGGGGTTGTGTACACGGGGATTATGAGACTGGAACCTGCATATATGGAGTCACTTGTGAGACCGTTAATCTCCTTCACCTCGCGGATATACCGATATATGGAACTGTAGTGCTCGTCGGAATATTCGCAGGCGATGCTCCACAGTGTATCGTCCGGCGATAAGGTTATGCATGTGAAGCCCTTGACTGAGTTATCGGCCTTAGGTGTGCTGCCTGCTCTGACGACATTGACAAAAATAATTACCGTAAATACTATAATGAGAGCTATGACGACGGAAACAATGCTGAGCTTCTTCATGCGTCTTCTGCGTGCCGCTGCAAGACGGCTCTTGCGCAAAATCTCGTTCACTGAAAGTCCACCCTCTACTACTCTGAAGTTACCGGCTGCTGTACTCATAATAATTCCTCCTGTGCTCTACTTCTGATAAAATGTTAAAAGCCTGTATGTGTCAAAATACACCGAACAACTATTTCGAACATATATTCTACAAAGACTATATCATCCGAACGAGTGTTTGTCAATAGAAAAATAGAACATTTATTCGGAACATTTATTTGCATTTTCCGGAACTATGTGCTATAATTAAGAAAATTATATTTGACAGACATATAGGCATATGCTGATTTACATAGTTTAGAGGACATTATTATGGCAAGCGGACGAATTACACCGAAGCAGCAGGAGATACTTGATTTCCTTAAGAAGGAGATACTTACTAAGGGCTATCCACCCGCAGTTCGTGAGATATGTGAGGCGGTTCATCTTAAGTCCACCTCCAGTGTACACTCACATCTTGAGACACTTGAGAAGAACGGATATATAAGAAGAGATCCTACTAAGCCGAGAGCTATTGAGATTATGGATGATTCGTTCAATTATCTCAGAACGGAGACAGAGATTACAAGCATACCTATTATAGGTACGGTTGCGGCCGGACAGCCTCTTCTCGCAGTTGAGAATATTACCGACTACTTCCCTTTCCCGGCACAGCTTCTTCCTAATGAGGAGACATTTATTCTTCGCGTTAAGGGCGAGAGCATGGTTAATATGGGAATATATGACGGAGATTATCTCATAGTTGAGAAGACCGGCACGGCCAAGAATGGCGAGGTTGTGGTTGCACTTGTGGATGACTCCGCTACCGTTAAGAGATTCTATGCTGAGAACGGACATTATCGTTTACAGCCGGAGAATGATTACATGGAGCCTATTATTGTTGACCATGTTGAGATTCTCGGTAAGGCAATCCGCCTTATCAGACCGAATATTGTATAATTAATACATAAGAATAAGCCGAAGCATGCCATACGACATGCTTCGGCTTATATGATTTTCAATAGCATTACAGTATTTTGAACGCAGAATAAGCAATCCCCCGCTTCAAGTGTGTAGAGCACTAAGCGGTGGGTAAGGGGGATGCTTATGTCAGTGGGAGTTAAAAGCTCCCACTGACAGTTCGCAAAGCGACTGCGTTCATGAGCAAGTAGCGAAAGCGGATTGCGAATGTCCGCTTTACCTGGACAGAAGCTCTGCGAGAAGCTCATGCACTGTCGCATGCTTTACTGGATGGTAAGCATATGGTGCGATATCATTCAGCGGTTCTAATACGAACAGTCTGTTGTGCATGTCTATATGAGGTATGCTCAAGTCCTCCGTATGCATTACCACATCATCATACAGGAGAATATCCATGTCAAGGGTTCTCGGACCCCAGTGGATTTCGCGCGTTCTATCGTTGCCCTTCTCCACAAGATGCAGATAATCAAGCAGTTGTGATGGCTCCAATGTGGTATCTATACTTACGCAGCAGTTAAGGAAGTTCTGCTGTTCTACGCCGCCGTATGGCTCAGTTTCGTATATTGGCGATATCCTGCTGAGCTTAATGCTTCTGTGGCTTCTGAGGGCATTTAACGCATTCTCAAGGTACGTTTCGCGCTCTCCGATATTAGAACCGAGTGACAGATATACGCGGTGCCAGCCTCTTGTGAGTTCGACCGATACAGTTTCAAGCGGAAGCTTAACAGGAGCCCAAGGCTTTTTCAGCTCGATATGAACCTTTTGCAGGTTCGGAATATCAAGAAGAAGATATTCGGCAAGACGGCTTGCCGCTGTCTCAATGAGTTCATAGGTATCGTTCATTAAGAATGCCGTGATTTTCGCGGCTGCGACACCGTAATCAATCGAAGCATCAAGATTCTCTGAAGTATATTCGGCATGTCCGTGACCGTCTGCATATACAAGCTGTCCGACAGCATCCGTAAAATCCGTATACAGGTCAGCGTTCACCACGAACTTCTGGCCAAGACGATTCTCCTCCTCAAATACACCATGATTTGCAAAAACTTCAAGGTTCTTAATATGTATTATATCCAAAGTTAATCCCTCATTTCTCAATAAATAATGTGGTTTAAAAACAGTGTGTTTTTAATATTGATGTTTTATTTGTTAAAGCTCTTACCGATAACGGCTGATGCCATCTTGAGTGCCCTGAAATTTTCTTTTACATCATGTACCCTGAAGATTGATGCACCTCTCATGAGACCGATTACACTAGTTGCGACCGTTCCCTCAACACGCTCGTCCTTAGGAAGGTCAAGAGTAAGTCCGACGACGGATTTTCTTGAGGTTCCGAGAAGAACCGGAAAGCCAAGCTCACAGAGCTTGTCAACCGTGTTGATTGCGGTAAGATTCTGCTCTAATGATTTGGCAAAGCCAACACCCGGGTCGAGGATGATTTTATCCTTCTTTATACCGTTATTTAATGCACAGTCGACTATTTTACGGTTGTCATCAAGATAATCGGCAAGAAAATCACCGTATTCCGGGACCGTTCTATTGTGCATGAGACAGCATGGCACATCTGCTGCCGCCAACAGCTTCGCCATAGGTGATGTGAACACATTGCTGTCAGATGTCTCGCAGTTATACATAAGTCCCCATATATCATTAATCATGTCTGCACCTGCATCAAGCCCTGCTTCCGCAACGCCCGCCTTGTAGGTGTCAAGCGATACCGGAATATCGAACCGCTCCTTGACTGCTCTTATTATAGGTATGACACGTTCGATTTCCTCATCATCGGAAATCATTACATATCCCGGACGAGTTGACTCACCGCCTATATCGATAAGTGACGCTCCCTCCTTAATCATTTCCTCGGTATGAAAAAGAGCTGCATCGATATTGTTAAAGCATCCGCCGTCTGAGAATGAATCAGGTGTAACATTAAGTATTCCGCACACATAGGCGCTGTTTTCAAGATCAAAGTTCCTGTTGCCGATATACATATATTTTCCTCCGGGTAAGTTATTTTAAAAGCTCCAAAACACGCATCATTGCCGCATCATTATCTTCAAAGGAACCCCTGCATATATATGTCATAGTGCTGCTGCCCGGCTTTTTCACGCCACGCATTGTCATACACATGTGCTCTGCCTCGATAACGACCATAACGCCTTCAGCGTGGAGATATTCCATTATGGCATCTGCTATCTGCGCCGTAAGGCGTTCCTGAAGCTGAGGACGCTTAGCGTACTCCTCAACGGTTCTTGCAAGCTTGCTTAAGCCGGCTACTCTTCCGCTTGAAATATAAGCAATATGTGCTTTACCGTAAAAAGGAAGCAGATGATGTTCGCACATTGAGTAGAACGTAATGTCCTTCTCAAGTATGAATTGTCCCTCTTTTGCCTCAAAGGTCTTAGACAATATATCTCTTACAATGGAATCAGGATCCTTGACATCTATCCTGTCCTTGTCGATTCCTGAAAAAATCTCCTCATACATACGTGCTATTCTGTCCGGTGTCTCTATAAGTCCCTCGCGGGCTGTGTCCTCGCCGACACCTTCAAGAATAAGCCGTACCCCTTCTTTTATCTTTTCCGTGTCCATTCGTTGTATGCCTCTCTGATTAAATTAAGATGTGAAAGCGAGCCAAAGGCAAGCACAGCCACATCACCGTTGTTATATTTTACTGCCCTTTCAACTGCTTCTGTTATATCAGAACAGCCTTCGGCAATATTTTTATGTTCATTTATCCGCATGGCAAGCTCGCCCGCTGCCATCGCGCGAGGATTGTCAGGTGTTGCTATGGTAAAAATATGGTCAGCCATCGGAAGCATAAGCTTAATTATGCTCTCATAGTCTTTATCGGAAAATACACCCATTATGTAGACAAGCTTCCTGCCGTTAAGAACATCCTCGGAAAAGTATTTTTTGACTGATAGGCTTAGCTGCCTTGCGGCAGGCTCATTATGTGCGCCATCAACAAAAAAAGGAGGCTTACTGCCAATAAGAGTTAATCTTCCGAACCATTCTGTACCTTCAATTCCCTCCCTGACATCCGAATAGGATATATTATAGCCCATATCGCTTAGAGCTTCAATACATGCTGTTGCAAGAGCAGAGTTGATAATCTGATAGGTTCCCAAAAGCTTAAGCCTGATGCGTCCTGCTCTTATATGAGTGTATTCCGTGACGGCATCAGACCATGGACATTCGGCGTAATGAATATCTTTTGCCTCTGTGGTGTAGTCAGATACAATAAGCCTGCTGTCCGTGTCGCTGCATTTATGCCTGAGCACATCCATCGCGTCACCATCCTGAAGCGTAGATATGACAGTAGTTTCAGGCATAATTATTCCAGCCTTAACAGATGTGATATCGTGAAGGGTTCTGCCGAGAATTCCCATATGATCCATTCCGATTGAGGTGAATACACAGCATAAAGGCTTGTCACATACATTCGTTGCGTCCGATTCACCGCCAAGTCCTGTCTCTAACACCACGAAATCCACCTTTTTATTGTAAAAATATAAGAATGCTGCTGCGGTTTCAAGCTCGAATGCCGTAGGAAGTCTTAAGGCTGAGCTTCTCATATCCTCCACGGCTTCGGAGATTGTCTCCATTGTCGAAGCAAAATCCTCTTCTGTTATATACACTCCGTCAATCTGTATGCGCTCAAGATATGCGGTCAAAGTCGGTGAAATATAACGCCCTACCCTATAGCCTGCATGAGCGAGGATGTTGGATATCATTGCAAGTGTTGAACCCTTGCCGTTGGTGCCGGCTATATGAATGACCTTAAGCTTGTTCTGAGGATTGTCAAGACGTTTCATAAGCTCCCGCATTGTCTCAACGCCCATGATGCTACCTACCTTCTCAGCGTTGTGAATGAGAGCCAATGCGGCTTCATACGTTAATTTCATAATTGGCTGACCTCGATTTCTCTGCCGTCGCGCCAGATGCGCTCAAGGTCGTAAAATAACCTGTCATCCTTTGAAAAAATATGAACAATGACATCAGTGTAATCAAGAAGTATCCATGAAGCAGCGTGGTAGCCCTCAACATTGCGCGGCTCAAGCCCGAGCTTATAAAGCTCTTCCTTTACATTATCTGCAAGTGCCTGAACCTGATTGATATTGCTTCCGCTTACAATCACAAAATAATCGGCAATCACTGACACCTTGCTTATGTCAAGAATCTTGATGTTCTCGCCCTTTTTGTCATCGAGTGCGTTGTATATAATTCTGGTTAATTCCTTTGAATCCATAAATTACCTCCGGATAATTACTTTTATTAAAACTGATTACATCTTTTCTTTAAGGCTTTCGTAAGCTTTGACTGTTGTGTCATCTATTGTGCCGTTCTTGCTTTTTACATATTCAATTGTGCTCTCGAGTATCTCATAAGTACACTGCTTTATGTCCTTAAATGCGAGTTCGCGGTAGTAAGGAAGTCTCGGAGCCTTATCCCTGTTCGGCTCAATATAGTCAGCCACATATACAATCATGTCCAACAGATTCATATCAGGACAGCCGGTTGTGTGACAGCATATGGCATGACATATCTCGGTGTCGGCAACTCCATGCCTGTACTCAGCAAAATAGGCACCGACCTTGGCATGTAAAAGGTCAGGCTGTATCCTCTCGGCGTCAGTGACTGCAATGTTATATTTTGAACATTTTTCAAGGAGTCTCTCGCCTGACAGATACTTAGCACAGTCATGTAAAAGTCCCGCCATAAAAGCCTTGTCCATGTCATATCCGTAGCGCATGGCAAGAGCTGCCGAGGTGTACGCCACTCCCAAGGTGTGCTCATATCTTGAAGGTGTGAGCTTTTTTGAAAGGTTCTTTTTAATTAAGGTAATCTGTTCGTTGTCCATTATGTCTTTATCTCCTGATTGTCATATAAATTTACAGCAATTCTTATACACTGTATAAATGATTTCTTATAATGAAATCATATACTTTCTCCGGGAGCATGTACCGCACCGAGGATGGCTTGTCCTTCAGCCTGTCCCTTATGTCGCTTGAGCTTATCTCTATCTGCGGTGTGTCAATCAGATAAATCGTGGCACCGAGATCTGTCTCAAGGCGCTTCTTTTCGGCTTCGAGCATATCATCGGAAATGTTATTCCTGTCGGCGCACACAAGCTTGGTGTGGGCACATATAACCTCGGGATGATACCATTTGTGAAAATCCATGAGCGAGTCGGCACCCATAATAAAGTAAAACTCATTCTCAGGGTACGCCTCATCAAGCTCAGTCATCGTCATCGCCGAGTAACTCGGACGTGTTTTTTTGAGCTCATAGTCAAAAAGCTCGAAGTCAGAGTTGCCCTCTATCGCAAGCTCGACCATGCGGCGGCGTAATTCGCCGTCAATTACGGGTGTGTCCTTGTGCGGCGGATTGCCCGCGGGCATGAACCACACCTTGTCGAGGGCGAGCTCAACGAGAGTCTGCTGTGCGATTATAAGATGTCCTGTGTGGATGGGATTGAAGGTTCCACCCATAATACCTATACGCGGCATGCGATGCCTCCATTATTTTATCTGTTTTGTTTCATTTGAAATCATATAAAATATATTATACAGCAATAAGGCACAAAACACAATTAAAAGAGAAGCCTTTACATGAAAAGCTTCTCTTTTATCATTGTTATGTATTATATATACTTGTACTTCTTTCTATACGCCACAAGGAATATGAACGATATTACAAGCGCGAACACCTCGGCGGCAGTCACCGACCACCATATTCCGTCAAGCCCCTGGAAAATAGGCATTATGATAACAGCCGCCATCTTGAAGATAAAGGTTCTGAGGAAGGATATTGCAGCCGATATACCTCCGTTGTTGAGTGCCGTAAAGAACGACGAGGCAAATATCGTGAAGCCACTGAATATGAATGCCAGCGAGAATATTCTGAATGCGTGCTTTGTCATCGCAAAAAGCTCTGCATCGTATCCGACGAACACCTTTGCGAGTGTTCCGGCAAGTGTAAACGCAAGAACGGTCATTATGCTTCCGGCAATTCCCATGATGATGTTGCTCTTTTTGAACATGTTTTTGAGCTCATCGGTGTTGCCTGCGCCGTAATGGTAGCCGATAATCGGTGCTCCGCCCATCGCGTAGCCAACAAACATCGCAATAAATATGAACTGAACGTACATGAGCACACCGTGTGCGGCAACACCATCTGCTCCTGCATATTTAAGAAGCTGGAAATTGTACACTATGCCGACGATGGATGCCAAAAATTGCATCATTTGCCGCATCCCAGATTTTTACGAACAGTACAACCACTGCCGAAATTTTGGGATCTACACCAATCATCAGCAGGTACGCCGCTAGAAACATGGATACAAATGTGTTAAAGTCTGCGTTGCGCCGGTATCAAATATATACGCCAGCCGCTCACCAAGTGGGAGCATCCAGCCTTCATGTTTGTTTTTCTCCTCTCTTCTCATGTATGTTCCCTCCCATTCGTTAATGCAGCATCCTCCAACTCCTGTGTTACACGTAAAACACGATATGCGCATTGTTCTAAATCATTTCTGCTGATTGGGTAATTCGTATCTCCTTCATGAAGAGCGTGAAGAATGTCCTCCTCATCCTTCCGGCTTCCCGGCATAATCAAATCATTCCCTGCATAGATGCATCCTGCCGCACTGCCACTTGGATACTTGTTATTGTGAAAAAATCCTTCTCCTGTTACAAGCCAGTCTGTCATAACCAATCCGTCAAAGCCCCATTCATTTCTCAAAATATCTGTAATTAAGTCCTTTCTGTTACAGGTATGAACCCCATTCAGCAGATTGTAGGAGGTCATTACTGCAACAGGGGTTGCTTCTGTCACAGCAATCTCAAACCCCTGCAGATAAATTTCACGCAAGGTTGTTTCCTCTACAATACTGTTAGAATGAAAACGGTTCGTTTCTTGGTTATTGCATGCAAAATGTTTCAATGTAACACCACAGCCTTGTATACTCTGCACCCCTTTTGTCATTGCAGCTGCAATTTTTCCTGAAACAACCGGGTCTTCCGAATAGTATTCAAAGTTTCTCCCACAGAGTGGAAAACGCTGGATGTTTAATGCCGGTGCCAGCCATAAATTGACTCCAAACAACTGCATTTCTTCTGCAACAATTTTGCCGCAGTTATACACTAGCTCCTCATTCCAGGACTGTGCCAATGCTGTACCAATAGGAATTGCACTGCAGTACTGATAATAGGTATTGCCCTTAGTAAATAACGCATCACTCTGTTTCTTACCGGCACAAATCGCAACTTTCATTTCATCTTCCAGATAATCAAGATACATATCCATACTTCCAAGCCCCTGTCCCACAGCGCCTTGCTCGGTCAGGCGGTATTTGCTACTGATACGCAGTCCTGCAGGTCCGTCAGCCATGACGAGCGCGCCATCCCCTGTTTCCCCCGCTGCGCCCGCAACAGTACTTCCGGCATTTCCAATAATACTTGATACTCCAGCAGCTTTTGTTCCATATTTACCGACACAGATTTTAACCAGCTCCTCATCCGTAATTTTGCTTATTCTGTCATTCGGCTTACGGATGATATCGTCTGCTTTGTATTCTATTATCTTTTTATCGGATTTCAGATGAAAATGACCACACTCTTTTGCATCCTGCAGTGATGTACCAATTTCAATTTTGTAGTCACCTTCAGATAATAACCACCCCTCTTTACTATAAATTGCCAGTCTTTTCATCGGAATATCAATAACCAGCAGATTCTGGTTCTGAGGCTTAATCTGCCCGGTCTTTGCAAATCCTAATAGAATTCTTTCCGGTCTTTCATCTCCCCAATGGTCACAGCCTCCATAAATTTGAACGATCTCCTTTCCAGGATACTTCCCGGTATTTTTCACCGCAACTTCCATATGTAATATGCCATTTGCCATGGAAAAATCACAACTTTTTATCTCAAATCCTGTATATGAAAGTCCATATCCAAATGGAAACTGCACATCAATGTTATGCTTTTCAAAATAACGATATCCTGTAAAAAGCTTCTCCGTATATTCCGTATCATCGTGTCTGCCGAATTCCTTTATTTGCGAGAAATCGGAGATTGCTGACCAAGTAGCTGTCAGCTTTCCGGATGGATTTGCCTTTCCAAGCAGCACATCCACAAATGCCTCTGCCGTAACCATGCCAAGCTGTGACAGAAGAAGAATATTTCTTACTTCCTCGATTCCTCTTAAATCCAATGGTCCGCCAACATTTAATACAAGAAGAAACTTCTGATAGTTTTTCTGCAACGTACATATGGTTCGGATTTCTGTGTCAGTGAGACGATAATCTCCTTTGTCATCTCTCCGGTCTCCTCCCTCACCACTTATTCGTGACAGCACATAAACAGCAAGTTCTCCCTTATCCGGCACCAAAAGATCATATTCCGGCTCGGGCATTACAGCACCCATTGCCGCAAAAAAAGCAGGAATATCGTTCTTCTTTGCCTCTTTTTTGACCTGCTCAACAAACTTTCGGTATGCTTCTTCGCGAATCATGTCGTAGGCGTCCAGCCAGTCAGTCGTTGTTATCTCAAATCCTTCTGCAATCAGAGTCTCCTCCACCGACTGAAACGAGCGAACATTCACATCACCGGACCCGGTTCCGCCCTTTATCGTATTTCTTGCTCCGTTACCATACACTGCTATTTTACCCGGTTCCTTTATTGGGAAAGAACCATCATATTTTAAAAGCACCATGCACTCCGGTGCCATCTTCCGTAAAGCGCTCTTATGTTCTATCTCGTAATCATTCACGAGGTCATCCTTGATTCGTACCATAGCATTTTCTCCTATTACTGATACAACTCATTCCAAAATGTCACAGCTCGTTCCACCCATCCTTTCGCAGGAGTATTCGTACCAAGTCCGAAGCCGTGCCCTCCTGATGCTACGCACTCGTATCTGTGCGCTATTCCCAGTTGTTTCAGCTTATCGTCCATATTTCTGCTGTTTGACACCGGAACGGTAGTATCATTCGCAGCCTGCACCAAATAAACCGGAGGGTAATTCTTATCCATATTGGCTATAATCTCATATTGCTTGCAGACTTTCTTTGCATCACCCTCACCAAAATAGCCTTTGATAACCATTTCTCGGATAGGCTCTGGAAAAAGAGACAGCGTATCCCACAAATCTACCAGTGGATAGTCCAATAGCAACAATTCTGGAGCAGGGGAGGAATACTTTTTGGCCCCCATGTTGTTCGTTCCCCACTCTGCTGCGAGATGTCCCCCGGCGGAAAATCCTCCGACTGCATAATGCTTTGGATCTACCTGAAATAGCTCAGCATTTTCACTGATATATTTATATGCTGCTGCCAAATCTTCCATCGGCTTTGGAAACAATGCCGGTGCTCCTACACGGTAATTTAAACAAAATACCGTTAAACCAAGTCTATTCAGCTCTGCCGCAACAGGAAAGCTTTCCGGAAGAGAACAGACTGCTCCATAGGCTCCACCAGCAGCAAGAATAACAAATTTCCTTGATTCCGCAGGATAATAGAATAATTTTACATTTTCTTTTTCCGGGTAATCTTTTATATCGTCCTTACCATAAACATTATATATAAATGGGAAGTTTGACTTGCGCAGATTGCAGATGTAATTCAAACCATATGCCATATCCTGAGCATTCCACGTTTGATTTGCCTTTTCGATGTCATGAAGATTCATTTCTTCCTTTATATTTCCACCCATGCCATCACTGCTGTATACCAGATAGGGTATGACATCCCTTAATTCCATAATACCCTTCATATCCATAATTCTTGTCTCTGTTTTAATGTGTGCTTCCACAAGATAACCTCCTTTTCGCTTTTGATTATTAACATTGAACATTTCCTCATTATCCTATATAATAAAGCTATCATCATTCTGAGAGGTAATATTATGTTTGACAAAATACCATTTATCAAAACCGAATCAAAAAGAAAGCTCTCCTCCAAACGGGCTTCTGAGGAAATTATTCAAAATAATGATTACAACCGCGCTGCTGTCGTAAACGCTAATTTTTCCATATCTGGCAGTGTTGACAGCTTTCATAAGCCTCCCATCTCAGAATATGCTATGGAAAAGTTATTCTTTATGCAGGATTTTAACATCTTTCATTATAATAGCGGCTCTTTTACAGAGCGTTCATATTTCAACTCATTTCTTATCGCATATACCTATTCAGGGAGTGGAAAACTAACCTATCAGAATAGAACCTACACACTAAATGAGGGCGATGGGTTCTTCATTAACTGCATGGACTATCACCTCTACAAAGTAGAGGGTGTAAACTGGGATACCGGTATTCTGCACATCAACGGTCCTCTGTTGCCTGACTTTCATAAGCTTTTTATGCAATACGGAACTCCTCTCTTTCATGAACCAGCCACCGGAAAATTTCAGTCCTATCTCGAAAAGCTGTTAACCTTATACAACAAACCTGAACTGAACCGTGACTGGCAGGTTTCAACCTGTATTGACTGTATGCTCAATCACCTCATGCTGCTCAGCTGTAGCCAAGCAGCTATGAAAACGGAGCTTCCTGACAATATACGATATCTGCTTAAATACATGGAAAGTAATTTTGAGAAGCCACTGACCCTTGATTACTTGGCAGAATTTGCCAATATTACCAAGTATTATCTTTCAAGAGAGTTCAAAAAATATACCGGTTTTTCTCCCAATGATTACCTGATTACTCTTCGCATTGACCGTGCCAGACTGCTTTTGACAAGCACGACAATCCCGGCCTCCAAAATTGCTCACGAGGTTGGTATTCATGATATGAATAATTTTACAAACTTGTTCAAGAAGAAGACCGGAATGACACCGACGCAATATCGTAATTCCACTCTTCTATCTTAATTTCAATACTATCATTTGCTCTTTTCTCCCCAAATTCCGAATACCAGTTTCTCTACTTCGGTACTGATATAGGAGCCGGAACCTCCAAGGTCTGCCCTGTTGGTTAAAAATACTGCTTCAATACCATCTCGGGGACTTATGAAAAAGTGAGTTCCAAAGGCACCACTCCAGCCATAAGTCCCCTCAGTTGCATGACTTCCTGCAGCCTTAGGGTTCTGTCTTATTTTTACACCGAGTCCCCATGTCATACCCGGCTCCGGCTCCAGATGCTTTCTGGCTCCCTCAGTCTGCATCAGAAGAACCGTTTCCGGTTTCAAGAACTGTATTTCCTTATGTTTTCCTTCCGCCGCAAGCATGGAAGCAAAGTTGTCATAATCCTCCAAAGTAGAGAAGATACCTCCGCTGCCTTCCTCGAACAACAGTTTTTTCTGTTTGAGAACACCTGGCATATCCTTATCCGTCCCAGTTACATTAACCAGCATATTCTTCTTTCTTACATATACAGGAACCAGTCTTTTTTTCTGTTCCTCATTTAAGAAAAACGTGGTATTCTCCATGTCTAAAGGCTTACAGATTTCGGTCTGAAGAAAATCCTCCAAACGCATTCCTGATACAATCTCTGTGATACGTCCCAGAATATCAAAGCCTGCCAGCGGTGAATAGCTTGTTCCTTCACCAGGTTGAAAATCAAGCGGGTAGTGGGTATAACGATCCACCCTCTCCGGTAAGGTTTTATCCTCTGCCTTCATTTTAAGCATGGCAATAAGTCCCACTGCCCCCTGCTCCAAACCAGACGAATGGGACAATAAATCACGTATAGTAATTTTTCGATTCGCAGAAACCGTCTTTACCTTGTTCAGCTTAAACAGGGGAACCTGAAGCAGAATCCTTTTGGGATTCTTCATATCAATCACATACCTGTCATCTGCCGCCACCTGCATATCAGCGAATCCCGGAATGTATCTGTCGATTTCATCATCAATGGACAATTTACCCTGCTCCATCAGCTTAAGGATTCCAACTGCAGTGATACATTTTGTCATGGACATCATACGAAAAATTGAATTCACATTACAGCTTCCCCATGTCTTTGTATAAACTACATTACCATATTGACGAACACTAAGAGCACCTGATGCCATCTCCTGATGTTCTATTAATTCGGTCATATATTCATTTATATACCGCTTGTCCGCATCTGGGGACATCAATTCAATATTTGAAACATCAGTTTCAGACTTTTTATTCTGAACATTCATAGCAATATACTCCATCTTCCTTTATATTCTTCATACATTCACAGCAAATTTTGTTACTCAAGCAGATGTTTTCCGCTTCCCACTTCATGTACAGAGCCTTTCCAGAAAATTGTTGCCGTTGTATTACATGGTATAATTACCTCTAGCTGATTCCTGTTCCAATCAACAGATATGAGTCCTGCCTCACTCATATAAGTTCTTCTGCACTCTGTCAATCCACACTCTGTATCCGGACGGATTATCAAGTGTTTGAAGCCGACTGTATCTGTATCGATTCCTGCCATTTGTCTGCACATGAACTCATCTACGCAGCCAAATGCATAATGATTAAAGCTGATATATCTTCCGTCCTTCTTCGCATCATCTGCATCCCAGCCTTCCCATATGGTTGTAGCGCCATGCTCCACCTCGTACAGCCAAGAAGGTCTCTTATTCTGCCAGAACAGCTTATAGGCAAGTTCCCTCTCCCCTAACTGAATCAGTACAGGGAGAAGATATGGTGTCGCAAGAAAGCCTGTATCAAGACAATCTCCATGCTCATGTACAAGGTGAACGAGTCTTTCTTTATAGGAAGCCATTAGCTCCTTAGGCACAAGGTCAAATGCGAAGGCAAGAACATAGGCACCCATTAGATATTCCGGCAAGGCATTTCTTTTTATTATTCCCTCCTGAATGGCTTCCTTCATAAGCTGAGATAGTCTGCGGTAATAGTCTGTATCCTCTTTTTTCCCCAGGACCTCACTGATTTCAGCTATTTTGCTAATAGTCATATATCCAAAAAATGGTGCAATATAGCACGCAGACTCCTCACAAACTGCATATGGATTATGAATATCCTGATTAGGCCGGCTCGGTACAAGCCATTCTCCAAAATGGAAACCTGTGTTCCACAGATATTTATCATATTTCACAGGAATATCTGCCGTGCCACGTTTTGTCGCTGCAGTTTTCACAATATAATCTGCCCATTTCTTCATTGCTTCATAATTTTCTGACAGAACTGATTTGTTTCCCGTTGAAAGGTACATATCATAAGGTACCCACACAATTGCATCACTCCAACCGGCTACACCTGTAATCTCGTCATCTCCAAAAGTCTTACACACTGCCTTTAACATGCCATCATACAGTTGCATATAAGGAGAAACAATCATAACTGTTCCGTTGTCTGTCTGATCTGCTCTCACGGAATTCAGCCAGCTTCTGAGGAATGGTGTCATATTTTCATTTAGAAGTGCTGTTTTTGCATAAATCAAAATATCTCCCGTCCAGCCCGCCTTCTCTCTGGAGGGGCAGTCTGTTGGCACAGACATCATATTGCTGTACTGTGACCAGCGTATATTTTCATACAGTCGGTTTACTCTTTCATCCGAGGTTTCAAAACTGCCTGCATTATCCTTTTTTGTTGTAAGCAGTACTGCTGTGAAGTCTTCCTTCCTTACCTCCTTTAATCCTGTCACGCGAATATAACGGAAACCATGGAAAGTAAATATTGCTTCATGCTCTATAGGTTTTCCATTGGATACAACCGTATCCTTCTGCGGAGCAAACATGGTATTAATGTAATTTCCATCCTCACTAAGGACTTCAAAATATTCCATGACAACCTCTCGCCCTGCCGGCACATCAATATGTACTCTCGCACGGCCACACATCACTTGACCAAAATCAACGATCTGTTCCCCTGCTGGACTTTGCAATACTCCTGTTGCCGGAGTCAGCTTTGCAGCAATGATTGGCTCCATCGGCTGTGCACGCAACATATCATATCCATAATCCTTCACAAGAACCGGAAAAGTTTTCTGCTCTCCCATAGTAAAATCCTGTTTTTCTCCCTGATAAAGGTCAGAATAGACAATCTGACTTAATCTGCATGTATCGTTTCCATCACTGGCAAAGTGTTCTTTTTCACCATCTTCATAGATTACCTCCAGCTGAATTAAGCAGGAGGGTTCCTTATGTCTGTTCTTCATAACAGGACTTGCCTGTGCACTGAAATACCAGCCATCGGCAACAGTCATGGCAAGAAAATTTTCCCCACTACTGAGCAGTTTTGTTACATCGTAGGTCTGATAATACAGAATTCTGTCATATGGTGTGAATTCCGGTGCAAGCTCTCTCTCATCTGCTCTGGTTTTATTCACTTCAAGACGATACACTCCATGGCTTGTAGCATAAATCCTTGCCTTTTTTATCGGCTTATTGATGTTCACCTTCTTCTCAAAAATTACTGCAGGGTAAGCATTCCCAAACTTGTACTCATTCTGCGCCTTTCTTTCAAATGGGCATTCAATCCACCTTGCTGTCCAGTCGGATATCTGGAGCATTCCCGTCTCAAATTTATTCTCACAACTGGCTGAGTTGCCAAAATTATCCCAAACCGTTACTTGAACACTGTATGTAGTCCGGGATTGAAAAGCTTCTCCCACGTATTCCACAAAAGCCTGTTCTCTTGAATGAACAATGCCGCTGTCCCACACGATTCTTTGCTGCTCCTCCTTCTTTCCAACCGGTAATTCACGGACAATAATTCTGTAGCTATCCTGTAATACATTTTTATCCTCACTCTCTATTTTCCATGAAAACTCCGGATTCCAGTCAATTACCGGTGTTGACATATGAGATATTTTAAGGTCATATACGTTCATTCTATCAATCCTTTCCTACATTTTTCTGATTTCGATAAGGGAATTGTATGCCTTCTTCTATCAGTTTTCCAGTTTTACGGTCCACCAGTACTTTTCTTAATTCCTCCGGCGCCTTACCGTTTTCCACCCAGTCCATAAGTGCCCGGATCCCCTCCACTTCCGGAATCCCCGGTCCGTTACCAAAACAATTTCCGTGATTATCTCCAGGGGTAATATACATTCGCAAAAAAGTATCCAGCTTTTCCTGAGAGCCAAAGTGCCTATATAGCTTTCTCCAATAATCCAGCGTTCCATCCACCGGAATCAAAGGATCATCCATTCCATGGTCAATCATTAATTTTCCGCCTGCATTCACAAATTCATCAATTTCAGGGTTGTCTCCAAGATTATCGGCAAACATCCGAAGTCCCTTCTCGTATAAATCAGAGAATTCCTTTCTCCCTAACTGGTCGAACCTGCCCTTAGGGTTGCCGGTAATCCATTTCATATATATTGGACCTAATGGAAAGGGTTTGACGCGCCTTCCAAACAATGGATAATAATAGGTTCCAATCGGTATCACCTTCTGCCAGTTCTTGACTCCCGGCTTGAAGCCATACCAAAGAAAACTGCCGTCAGCCTTTTTTGGTCCTGCCATAATCTCATTCATCACAGCTGCATCCTGCTCAGTAATAACTCCCTTTTTGGTTTTCTCTCCTATACAGGCTCTTACATCAAATTCCGGTATCTCTTCCAGATGGTAATACTTCTTTGCCCCGCCGTTTGCCTTGTGAACGGCATCTATAAAATACTGGTTTTTCTCCGCAGAAAGGAAATGTCCATGCTCATTCATCACAACCTCTGCCCAGTATCCTCCCATAATAAACTTATGCCAGTTGATTGCAGGACAGGAAGCCCACACCCCATCATAATCATGTGGGTAGTTCTGCACCTCCATAAGAGACTGTCTTCCGCCGCCGGAACCGCCGTTCATATAGGAGTACTTCACCGGTCTGTCATGAAGAATCTCTGCAACTGCCTTACCAAATACCGTCATATTATGCGTGCTTCGCAGCCGCCAGTTTTCATACAAATCTTGATTTAGCCGCCCCGTCTTCTGGTCTATCGTATAATCATTCCACCCCTGGATATTTCCTGCATACATGGTTGCAGCCGTAAAGCCATTCATGACAGCCATCGGAACCGTCCAGCCCCGCTGCGTATTGTTCGGTACTGTAAGGTAATTTCTTCCTCCAATACCGGTACCTCCCCCGGCTGTTCCTGCAAACCTGTCGTTCCATGCAACAGGAGACCAGACAATCAACTGTTCCTCGAATTCTCCTGTCTTATGAAACACCTCTACCTCTACATAATCAGGAAGTCCATGTATCGGTTTGCCAGCGCCAAAAATCCGTTCAAGCAAGCTTGCCTTTGCCTGATATTTTCCGGTACGGTTGCGAATTACATTGATTTGCAGAAATTTTTCATCTGGAAATCTCGCTTCAAGTTCCTTTCGTATGTATTCGCCTGTTGCACGACTTTCTATGCCGTCTGTTTTCACAAGCTGTGATGTATCAAAAAAATAAATTTTTTCTCTCTCAAGCATTTTATTTCTCCCTGTCAAAATGCCCCTTCACACCCGGGGCGTATTTTCCCGCTTCCAGATCAGACTGTACGTTCTTATAGAATTTGTCCAGGTCATACCTGGATACTGCTGCAAGTGCTACAAATTCAAGAACAATAGGAATATATACATAAATTGCTTTAAATCCCATAATTGCGCTGTCCGGTTGCACTGCAAGTCCGGCTACATATCCTGTTGCACTCATAATAGCCCCCATTACTACGGTTCCAAGGCTGTTACCAACCTTACTACAGAAAGAGTTTGCTGCATTTCCCATACCGATCATGGAAAATCCATTCTTCCACTCTCCATAGGTGAGTACATCCTGAATAACTGACGCAAATGCACAGCCTGCAATTCCATAGCCGATACCAGCCATCACTCCACCAATCAGGATTGTCTGTTTTGAAATATTGATTGCCATAACTACACCACCAAGAATTCGTATGGACAATCCCAAAACCACGGCATTTCGCTTACCCATTTTTACCAATAATACAAAGCCAAGAAGCATGGCAAGGAGCATGGAAATTGCATTTACGGATGAGGATACCTGATAAAACTTTACATCCTTCAGTACATATGTGCAGATAAGTGAAGCAACCGTAGATTCCAGTCCCATTAGAAAGCTGATGACAAAGCCTGCGATGATATCTATGACCCAGTATTTGTTGGTAAAAAGTGCTTTCATGGTTACCCAAAATGGTACATTCTGTTTCTTCTCCTGTGCAAGCTTCTGCTCTTTCTTTTGCTCCTCTGACAGTTCACCATCTGCTGTTCCTGTAGCACAGGCTCTGTTCTCGGCTACACGTTCTCTTGTTCCAAATACCAAAATCAGTTCACAGATTACATAAAAAACCATATAAACAAGAACTACCATAACCCAGCCACGCCTATCACCATATGCAGAATAACTTACATCACCACTGAAGCTGTGAAGCAGGGTGATAACCGTCGCATTTGCGATTACTGAGATTAAAACGGCTCCCATCATCTGAAGTCCGGCATTAATACCACGTGTCTTCTGGTCTGTTGTAATCAGTCCATTTAATGTCATATAAGCAACATATACCATAGTATAGCATATGGTTGAAGCAAGATTATAGGTAATAAACATGTAGACCGCCTGCATAAGCTTAGGCATATTTATTGGCATAAGATAGATAGAAAACACAGCAATAACAGTAAATGGAATCATCCTGAGTATCCACACTCTGGCTTTTCCCATCCTGTGATGTGTTCTATCCAAAATTCTTCCTGCCAAAAGATCAGATAATCCATCCAACAGCTTGGAAATTCCGATTACAGATGATGCCAAAAGCGGATCCACTTTCAATATTTCCGTATAAAATATAAGTATGAAACCCGCTGTAAACATATTTACTGCACTTGCACCGAAAGAACCAAAGAATCCATATGCCACCTTTTCTCCGACCCCTATGGTTGCATTGCTCGCCATATTTCTCACTTTTTTGCTCATGATATTAACCCTCCGTCTGTGATATCAGTTTATCTTTTATTATCATTATAAAGTTTTTACGGATATTTACAGCATGATATCTTGCCCATCAATCATATAATCTTGCGGTTATTGTTAATACAGTTTATGCAAACAGGAAACCGAGTAGGAGGGATAATTAAATAAATTTTCCCGACCTCTCAGTCGAGTAAGTAAGAGGAGTTTCACCCCAAACTTCTCACAGAACCGTATGTGAAAGTCTCCTTTCATACGGCTCTTATCATTCAACTTCCACAAGGTCATATATGAAGTTCCAGTCAATCGCCTTATCAATCAGCCTTAAAAGATGGTCTTTAGGCACCAAATCATCCATACAAAACATCTGAATCTGTTCTCTTTTTTTATCCGCATTTTCAGCAGTTTAATTGTTTCAGAAATGAAAAAAATCCGAGGCAGGAGCCTCGGACTTTGTCTACAACACAAAGCGATACTTTTCAAAATGCTATAGCTTTTTCAGATACTCCTCCACATTTATATACATTATCTCGTCGCTTTCCGCCGTTGTGTCAGCACATACGGCGGTTTCTCCGCGGTATATAACGTACTTTACGGTAATATCTCCATAGCGGAATGCCGTCTCGGAACACTTTTTGCGGTCAATAAGATGCCTGTACTGCTCTTTCGTCTGTGTCATGCTGTGCTTTATCTCGTATATTTCACAGCTTCCGAGTGACGGATTAAAGACGGCCATGTCAAATTCACCGACGGCGAATTGCAGCTTGAAAACCTCACAGTCTGTTCTGCTCAGCTTAGTTTCAAGGAGGACAATGTCCTCCATCATCCGCCCTTTTATCTCGTCAAGAATGCGCTCGGTAACGCGGCTGCGTTCCGACAAAGACATATTCCTGAACTTTTCGTCCTGCATGAGGGATTTAATCAGGGCTTCTGCCTGCGAATATCTTATGCCCGGCTGTGAAAACACGGTTCGGAACTCACTTTTGTTGTAATCGGTCATCCATCTTGTTTCAATATCGACCGTCAGGTCAAGCAAATCGAGATATTCCTTTATTTCGATGCGGTGCTCGTCGTGAATATCTATGAGCCGCTCATGCTTATCCTTAATCTCCAACAGGCTTTTGAGAGTGGTATTCACGGCTGCCATATTGATATTGTCAAGAATGTCGCTGGGATTTTCGCGGTCCTTTCGCAGATTCTTCGCCGATATGCTTAAATCGTTCGATTTAAAGCCCTTGGTGAGAACCTCAAGTGTGAAGCGGTGATTTATGTCCTCGACAATTCTGTTGATTGCGTTTGTGAGCTCGTTCTTTTCGTACAGCTCACGCAGTGAGCGGAAATGTCCTTCATTCTGATAGTTTTTGAGTGAATGCTGAATGTTGCACGCGATGGCACTGTCAATGTACTCGTCGGTTCCCTTTTTTGTGGCAAAAATCATGGAATCATCGGTAAAGTTAAATTTCACAATAAGTTTACACAAAAAAAGAATGTGCCTTGGCACATCCTTTTTGTTATCAGTTAATTATTGTAATATCTGCGTGGCAATTACATCCGCCGTCTGTCTCCACTGCTTTTCCTGCGTGATAAGTGCAACACCATCTCCCGCCTGTGCTCCGTAGGAGCCAAAGCCCGCGTGGTTGCCGCCTTCAATCACATACTCTGTAAAATCTGAAGGCATATATTTGAGGCTGGCGCTGTATTTGTCCAAATTGAGAACTCCGTCCTCACTGCCGTACACGGACACTACCTTGAAGCCGTCAGTGTCAAGGGATGCTGTCGGGTATGCCGCTAAAAGCACAAGCCCGTCGAGGCTGTTCGTGTGCTTGGCTGCATAGGAGGCAGCCATCGCTCCGCCGAGGGAGTGACCTCCAACATACCAATGAGTGTATGGCTGACCGTTGTTTACTTCGGAGTGCGCAAGCTTGGTTGCATCTGAATATTTCTCAATTATCTTTGACGCGCTGTTGAGCCCGAATATAGCCATATTGTAAGGCATTTCCACGATGAAACAGTCGATTCCGCTCTCGGCAAGCTTGAGCATGAGCGGTGCGTATGAGGTGTATTCAACCTTTGCGCCTGGATAGAATACGAGAGCCGTGTCATTTCCCTCGCCATCGAAAAGTATTATGTTTCCGTTAACACCCTTGTTGACAAGGCTTACTTTTACGCTGGCACTGCCATCCATGGCATTTACGGCTGTCTCATCGGCACGGTATGAATCGCTCGCATACCATATAAGCATTATGCCGATAAAAAAGCACAACTGTGCAATCAGGTTTACAGTCTGCTCGATATAGTTGGAGCATTTGCTTGAGGCGTCTAGGCGCTTGGCAAGCACGAACATGGCAATCATACCGATAATACCGATGATAAAAAAGATGTTTCCCGGAAATGCGGACACATTTTTCCATATCAGAGGAAAGCTCACTCTCTTATGCTCCACGATGAGCGCAATTATCATAATCAGGAAACCGCCGCTCATCATATAGCGGAACTGCCTGTTCAGTATGAGCACATTCTTGTGCGCTGTTGCAAGCAATAGCTTCCAGAGTACTTTGCAGGCTCCTGCGGCTATACATAACACTGCTCCGATCATGAAAAGTGCGGAGTTAAATATTGAGCTTATGAAAAATACACTTCCGCAGAAAAACAGTACCGGAACTGCATCCATAAGTGCCATGCCGATTGATGCGGATTCGAGGTATTTGTTTTGTTTCATAAAGTTTATCTCCTATTTTGTAGTGGCAATATTTCTGGCGTAGGTTGAATTTTGATAGAGAATAATTTCAGAACAATAAGGTTGATTTCCCTTCAGTAATTTTTTAATTTGAAGAACGGCAGCCTTTGCTGTTCCGTTGGTATAGTCTGTCCTATCCTTTGGAAAGAATGAACAGCCTCTCGCCTCGTTCGCAAATTTGGTCTTTACTCTTTCATATATGACAAAAAAGTACATTATGAAATTATTTT
>ERZ1034998.341-NODE-341-length-31500-cov-5.253045_pt1 | contig 31500 bp, 30 predicted proteins | sample MGYA00520621_ERZ1034998 | MGnify/ENA primary metagenome ERZ1034998 (study PRJEB33766, sample SAMN09781748) | gut metagenome | biome: gut microbiome | host: Homo sapiens | place: Madagascar | study: EMG produced TPA metagenomics assembly of the PRJNA485056 data set... | reverse complement strand
AGAGAAGAACGATGGAACATTCCCCGGCCTGATAGGTGTAATAATAATAGCCGTTAGTGTTGCCGAAAAGCTTGCTCGTATATCCGGTAAAGGTCAGCCCGGTAAAAGAGGCAGTAACGTAATGCTTGTCCTGCTCGTAGGCAGACTGGAAGCTCTCGTTGCGCGCCAAAGCCGGTGGAGAAAGCAGCGTGGACAACGGAAAAATAAACCAGAGTGCCGCGAGGATACACAGGTAAAGAACCGGTGAAAAAAGCCGTCTGCGGTAAAACGCGTGTATATTTCGCGTGATATAGTGTTCGTAATTTTCGGTCATGCTATAAATACCTCAACAGTAAAATCATTCTGATAACTTGGAAAATAACTTCCCAAGATCACCTAAAGTATAAAGGAATCTAAGACAAGAATCAACCTTGCTTTTCCTATAAAAAGTTGTTACCATAGTATAGAAGTTTCTGCCGGTCAATCTACGGACGGGCAGAGGCTTTAAAGAACGGTATATGATCCGGCAGCGGCCGGTACGAGGAAGGGCAATGGACGCATACACAAGCTTTGCAGAGGTCTACGATCTTTTCATGGACAATGTGCCATATGAGGAGTGGGCGGACTATTTAATTGATATATTTGCGGAAAATCAGGTGAAGGATGGCATTCTGCTAGATCTTGGCTGCGGGACGGGGAAGCTGACGCGGCTGTTTGCAAAGCACGGCTTTGATATGATCGGCGTGGACAACTCCATGGATATGCTGGAGATTGCGAGAGCGTCACAGAGCGGGGAGGGCGACAACTCGATCCTGTATCTGTGTCAGGATATGCGGGAGTTTGAGCTGTACGGGACGGTGCGCGGCATATACAGTGCCTGCGACTGCCTGAATTACATTTTGGACGAGGACGAACTGATAGAGGTGTTCCGGCTGGTCAATAACTATCTTGATCCGCGAGGGATATTCATCTTTGATATGAATACACCGTACAAGTACGAGACACTGCTGGCGGATAATACCTTTGCAGAGAACCGCGAGGAGGGCAGCTTTATCTGGGAGAATTACTTTGATGGGGACAGCAGGATCAACGAGTATGACCTGACGCTTTTTGTGAAGGGAGACGATGCACGGTTTTTGCGTTTTACGGAGGAGCATTACCAGAAAAGCTATCCGGTGGAGCAGATATGTGCGCTTTTGCAGAAGGCCGGCATGGAGCTGATCGCTGTGTACGACGGGTACACGAAGGAACCCCTTAAGGAGGACAGCGACAGAATGACGATCATTGCGAGAGAAAAAGGAAAAAAAGGAGCAGAATAAAATGACAGATTATATTGTACGCGCGACTGCCGCAGACAGCAGTATCCGCGCATTTGCGATCAACGCGAAGGAGATGGTGGAGACCGCAAGGGAACATCACGATACGACACCGGTAATGACGGCGGCACTCGGCAGACTTCTCTGTGGCGCAGCCATGATGGGAAGCATGATGAAGGGAGAAAAGGATCTGCTTACCCTGCAGATCCAGTGCAGCGGTCCGGCGCAGGGGCTTACGGTCACAGCGGATTCCGCAGGCAACGTAAAGGGATACGCGGTAAACCCGAAGGTAGAGCTTCCACTGAACGACAAGGGAAAGCTTGATGTCGGAGGTGCGCTTGACCTTGGAATCTTAAGCGTGATCAAGGATATGGGCTTAAAGGAGCCGTATGTCGGACAGTGCCAGCTTCAGACAGGAGAGATCGCGGAGGATCTGACCTACTATTTCGCGACCTCGGAACAGATTCCGTCAGCCGTGGGGCTTGGCGTACTGGTAAATCCGGACGGAAGTGTCAGACAGGCGGGAGGTTTCATCATCCAGCTCATGCCGTTTACACCGGATGATGTTGTGGAGCGGCTGGAGAAGCGGATCGCAGAGATTGATTCCGTGACACAGATGCTTGAGCGTGGATTGGCACCTGAGCAGATCTTAGAGGAGATCCTAGGCGAGTTTGGACTGGAGATTACAGACACGCTTCCGGCACAATTTAAGTGTGACTGCTCGAAGGAGCGCATTTCAAAGGCGCTTGCGACCATAAGCAAGAAGGATATGGACGACATCATCAACGATGGCGAGAGCATTGAGGTCAAGTGCCAGTTTTGCAATACCGCATACAAATTCGAGGTAGAAGAATTAAAGGAGATCCGAAATTGAGAGACGGTTTCGTAAAGGTTGCAGCAGTCACCCCGGATATCAGGGTGGCAGATACGAAATACAATGGGGAGCAGATCCGAAGCTGGATGAAAAAAACGGCGGAGGAAGGCGCAAAGGTGATCGTTTTCCCGGAGCTGTGCATTACAGGGTATACCTGCGGGGATTTGTTTTTGCAGGATACGCTGCTGCGCGCGGCGAAGGAGGAACTTTTGTGCATCGAAAGCGAGAGCCGCAGATACGATGCGATATTTTTTGTGGGACTTCCCTATGAGATAAACGGAAAGCTCTATAATATGGCGGCAGCAGTCTCACGCGGACACGTTCTTGGCTTGGTGCCTAAGACATTTATTCCGAACTACAATGAGTTCTATGAGCTGCGCCATTTTACGCCGGGCGGGGATCTGTGTACGGAGGTTGCTCTCAAACAGGGAGAAGCAGTCCCGGTAGACACAGACCTTTTGTTTGCGTGCGAGGAGCTTGCAAACCTGCGCATCGGTGTTGAAATCTGTGAGGATCTGTGGACTCCGGTGCCGCCGAGCACGCGCCACGCGATGGCGGGAGCTACGGTGATTGCCAATCTGTCTGCCTCCGATGAGATAACGGGAAAGGCAGCGTACAGACGATCTCTGGTAAACGGGCAGTCTGCGCGGCTGATATGCGGCTACATTTATGCCTCTGCGGGCGAGGGTGAGTCCACGCAGGATGTCGTCTATTCCGGACATGATCTGATCGCAGAAAACGGATATGTTCTGGCGGAAAACCGATCGTTCAAAAGCGGTGCGGTGTACACGGAGCTTGACGTGGATCGCTTGTCGGCAGACCGCCGCAGGATGAGTACCTTTGAGATTGAAGATACCCACACTTATATTACGTTCCATTTGCAGATACAAAAGACAACGCTTTCGCGCTATGTGGATCCGTTCCCGTTTGTGCCGGGCGATGCGGATGACCGTGCGGCACGCTGTGAGGAGATATTGGGCATACAGGCAGCCGGACTTAAGAAACGGCTTGAGCATACAGGTAGTGCCTGCGCAGTCATCGGAATATCCGGTGGGCTGGATTCCACGCTGGCGCTTCTGGTGACGCTGAAAGCGTTTGCAATGCTCGGCAAAGATCCGGCAGGTATCCTTGCGGTTACGATGCCGGGATTCGGGACGACCGACCGCACCTATGGTAATGCGACCGCGCTCGTACAGGCGCTTGGAGCAACACTCATGGAAGTAAACATTGCGGAGGCAGTGCGCCTGCATTTCCGCGATATCGGGCAGGACGAGACGGTGCACGATGTCACCTACGAGAACTGCCAGGCACGCGAACGGACACAGATACTGATGGATCTTGCCAACCAAAAGGGCGGAATGGTCATCGGAACAGGAGACCTTTCGGAGCTGGCGCTTGGCTGGGCAACGTACAACGGTGATCACATGTCAATGTACGCGGTAAATGCTTCCGTGCCGAAAACACTTGTGCGGCATCTGGTTGCCTACTATGCAGACACCTGTGGCAATGAACCATTGAAAAAGGTGTTATATGACATTTTGGACACTCCGGTCTCACCGGAGCTTCTGCCGCCGCAAAACGGTACAATTTCCCAGCGGACGGAGGATATCGTCGGACCTTATGAACTGCACGACTTTTTCCTATACGGGATGCAGCGTATGTGCTGCTCGCCGGCGAAGGTATTCCGGCTGGCATGTATTGCCTTTGGAGATACCTATGTGCCGTCGTTTATCCTGAAATGGGAAAAGGTATTTTACCGGCGCTATTTTGCACAGCAGTTTAAGCGCTCCTGCCTGCCGGATGGCCCGAAGGTCGGATCCGTTGCAGTATCGCCGAGAGGAGATTTAAGGATGCCATCGGATGCGTGCGTACGCATCTGGATGGAGGAGCTGGAACGGTTGGAAGTGAAAGGAGAATGCAGATGAAACACGAAGATATGACAGTTCCGGCACTTTTGCTGGAAGCGGTGACACTGATACTTGCATTGGTCTACATTGGATTGCAGATATTTTACGGCGTTTATTATCATATTGCGGCATACAAGTTCGTGGTGAACGTGCTTGCCATGATCGTTGTGTATCTGGGACTTACACTGCTATGTGCATACCCAGAACGGATCAACCGCATCCCGCCGGAGGCATTTACCCCGAAGATACGCAGGCTGACGCTTCGCATGGTACGGCTGGTCAAGCTGATCTTTGTGGCGGGAATCCTTGTTCCGTGTGTGTTTGATGCGCTGGGAACGGAGCTTTTGGACGCGGCGAGCCTGATCGTGATCGGGCTGATTCTGTTTGTTGTGTTATTCTACGAGGGACGTATCATTCGCTGCTTGCGTAAATAGCAAGATGTGGTAAAATATATAAGATAGGGCTATAAATAGTAACAGGATTTTTATAGAAAGAAGAGGAAGATACCATGGAGAAACATGTAACTTACAAGACCAAGGGCGTATGCTCTGTACAGATTGATTTTGATCTTAGGGACGGACACATCTACAATGTAAAATATACCGGAGGCTGCAGAGGCAACACACAGGGCGTTGCACGTCTGGTAGAAGGAATGGAAGCAGAGGAAGTTGTTAAGCGCTGCAAGGGCATCGAGTGCCGTGGCGACAATTCCTGCCCGAATCAGCTGGCGCTTGCCATCGAGGCGAATTTATAATTTTTAAAACGTACGGGGGCGTATGAAACAAACGATGAAGGTGGATACTGCCGTAGCCAGGGTAAACAGGTTTGTCCTTTCGATTATGACGATCATTGATTTATTTTTGGTGTTTGGCTATGTGGGGGATTATGGAAGGAAGATCATTACGCTTCCTTTCTTTATGACGGTGGAACTGATTGTGATCGGTTCCCTGATCACTAATTTTATTATCGTAAAAGCAAAGCCGGAGCTTTTTAAGCATACATCCATGTGGTGCTATATGCTTGTGTACGCGATTGCGGTGCTTGGCGCACATAATGATGCCGTGTATGTAATGGCATTTCCGATTACAGTATTGTTTGTGCTCTACTATAACTACAAGCTGGTGGTAGAGATCGCGGTCGGATTCGGCGGAATCAATATCATTGATATTATATATGTGGTTGCAGTCTTAGGGCACATGCACTCCGGAGATCAAATCAATGCGACTGCCCTGCTGCTTCAGGGCGCTGGATCCGTGGTGTTCTATATCGGACTGTGCGGAACAACGAGAATCTCCAATCATAACAACAGCCAGAAGCTGGAGAGCATTCAGGCAGAGCAGGAAAAGAATGCCAAGCTTTTGCAGGATGTCCTCTCCGTTGTTGCAAGCGTCCGCAAAAATTCAACTGAGGCGGGCGAGTACATGTCAACGCTTGACAGCAATGTTGCACATACGGCGAATGCGCTCAATGACATTTCCGCCGGCAACAACCAGAATACCGAGAGCATCGGGCAGCAGACCGTCATGACAACGAAGATCCAGGAGATGATCCAGGATACGAAGAAGATGTCCGACCAGATGCTTACGCTCTCCGAAGAATCCGGCGATGCGGTGCGCGGCGGACAGGATGCGGTGCGGATGCTGCGTGAACAGTCCGATAAGACCAAGCAGGCAAATGAGCGGGTTGTCGCAACGGTAGAACAGCTTATCCTCAACTCGCAGAAGGTCGGAGAGATCACCTCGCAGATCTTTAATATCTCTTCACAGACGAATCTGCTTGCACTCAACGCCTCCATTGAGAGTGCGCGCGCGGGTGATGCCGGTAGAGGCTTTGCGGTTGTTGCGGAGGAGATCCGTAAGCTTGCAGACGAGACGAGAAGCCTTACCGAGGGTATCCAGAATATCGTCACGGAGCTAAGGGGCAATGCAGATGAGGCAAAGCACACGGTCGACAATGTTATGGCTGTAACAGCCGAAGAGCATGACCTGATCGTAAGCGCCGAGGAGAAGTTTGGAAATATCGGCGAGCACATGGAAGGCTTAAGCCGCGATGTCGGAGATATTTACCACAAGATTGATGAGATCCTTGTATCCAACGATGCGATCGTTGAGAGCATTACGCATATTTCCTCCGTCAGTGAGGAGGTTGCTGCAAGTGCGATCGAGGCGGCAAAGCTTGGAGACGATTGTACGGCGAGTGCGCAGCAGGCGCGTATCCTTATGGATGCCTTGCTTGAGAGCGTAGCTGCAATTGACAAATATATGGAGTAGTGCATGAAGTATCAGACAACGAATGAATTTGAACATTTTGAACTGAATGAGGTACATATAAGTGATGTGGAAGTGACCAATGGTTTCTTCCACATTGTGCTTGATGATGTGGTGATTCTGCCGGAAAACAGCTGCAACCGCGATATCCGCAAGATGCGTGCCAACGGGCTTGTCCTAAAGATCGATGATATGAAGATCGAAAGGCTGACGCGCGAGGGCTTTAAGACCTACGATGCGGATGGCAGACTGCTCGGTCAGACGGAGGATACCCGGATACCGGAAGCCGGGTATGCAGAGATTTTTGCGGCATTTACGGATGGAAGCGCATATTCCGTCACCAAAAATGGGAATGCCTATACGTTTATCGTGGATGCAACGGACGAGTGTACCTACGAACTGGTAGTTACCGGAAGCGGAGACCGGCAGGAGTGGGACCGGTTTTTGTCATGGAGCGAGTGATCTTCCACATTGATGTAAATAGTGCCTTTTTGTCGTGGGAGGCAGTCGAGCGGTTAAAGCGTGGGGAGACGGTAGATATCCGGACAATCCCGTCCGCAGTCGGTGGCGATATCGCGACCAGGCACGGTGTGGTCCTTGCAAAGTCTGTTCCGGCGAAAAAGTATGCAGTTACGACCGGCGAACCGGTGGTGGATGCGCTTCGCAAATGTCCGCAGCTTTTTCTCGTAAAGCCGGATCATGAGCTGTACCGCCGCAACTCCAGGGCGTTTATCGCGATTCTGCGGCAGTATTCCGACGTGATCGAGCAGTTTTCCATTGACGAGGCATTTGTTGATATGACGGGGACGAGGCGAATCTTCGGGGAACCGCTAGAGGCGGCAGACCGCATCCGAAAGCAGATCCGGGACGAACTCGGATTTACGGTCAATATCGGGATCTCCTCCAACAAGCTGCTCGCAAAGATGGCGAGCGATTTTGAGAAGCCGGACAAGGTTCATACGCTTTTTCCGGAGGAGGTGCCGGGAAAAATGTGGCCGCTTCCGGTCAGGGATCTTTTCTTTGTGGGAAAGGCGGCAGAACGGCGATTGCAGGAGATGGGGATCCGTACGATCGGAGATCTCGCAAACTCGGATCGCGCATTTTTAAATGCCAATCTCAAAAGACAGGGGGATATTCTGTGGCGGTATGCCAATGGCATGGATGACTCACCCGTGGAACCGGTGCGGGCGGACAACAAGGGCTATGGCAATTCCACAACACTTTCCTTTGATGTGACAGATGCAAAGACTGCAAAGGGTATTTTGCTGGAGCTGACCGAGAAGGTCTGTGCGAGGCTCAGGCAGGATGATATGAAGGTGGAATCTGTCAGCGTGCAGTTTCGTTTTAGTGACTTAACGAGGGCTTCTCATCAGTGCGCACTCACCAGTGCAACGAACATCACGCAGGAGATTTATGCGAAGGTCTGCCGGTTATTTGACGAGAAGTGGGATGGAACACCGATCCGGCTGCTCGGAGTCTCAACCGCAAAGGCATCCAGGGAGGAGAGCGGACGGCAGATGAACCTGTTCGATACGACAGACTACGAGAAACTCGAAAAGCTTGACAAGGCGATGGATACGATCCGGCAGAAATACGGTACAAAGGCGATCCAGAGGGCATCGTTCATCCGCGGGCAGGAGAAGTCTGGCAAAGACGATAGAAATAGCGTTTAAAAGCACATAGATGCAGATACATAAGATGCTGGTGACGGGAGGCTATAAGGTCTCCCTTTTTTTGACTTTATACATAATAAATGTTAAACAAATCTTAAAGAGTTTGCCTATTGGAACTTAATATCAAAACCAGTACAATAAAACCATAATAATCATGATTACGGGATGCCGCGTATGCGGTGCGCCCAGACTCCGGAGGAAGTTATGTATAATATTTTAGTTTGCGATGATGAAAAGGATATTGTTTCCGCATTGAAGATCTATCTGACCAGCGATGGCTATCAGGTATTTGAGGCATATAACGGAAAACAGGCGATTACCGTTATGCAGAGGGAGGAGATCCATCTGGTGCTCATGGACATCATGATGCCGGAGATGGACGGCATTCAGGCAATGGTAAAGATCCGTGAGATCAGCAATGTTCCGGTCATACTGCTGACAGCAAAGAGCGAGGACACCGACAAGGTACTCGGTCTGACGGTCGGGGCGGATGATTATGTGACAAAGCCGTTTAACCCGGTGGAACTGCAGGCTCGTGTGCGTTCCCAGCTCCGGAGATATATGCTGCTGGGAAGCGGCAGTGCTTCCGCAGGCGCAGCGACCTTCCGGATCGGTGGAATCGAGCTGGACGACCGCGCAAAGGAGGTAACGCTTGACGGGGAGAAGATCAGCCTGACCAGAACGGAGTACGATATTCTAAAGCTTCTGATGGAGCATCCGGGGGAGGTGTACTCACCGAGCCAGATCTACGAGAAGGTATGGAATGACAACCCGCTCGGATCGGAGAACACGGTTGCGGTACACATCCGCCACCTCAGGGAAAAGGTCGAGATCAATCCGGCAGAACCGCGTTACTTAAAGGTCGTGTGGGGACGTGGATATAAAATGGAGCCGGATGCCTGAGACATCGCAGATCATGGAAAAAGCAGACAGATGCGAGGAAGGACGTAAAATATGCAGACACTAAAAGGAAAATGGTGGGCGAAAACGATCGCCGTGCTGCTGTGTGTGGCCAGCTTCATGACAGCAGGCATCGGGCTTGCCGGAATGATCTATGAGGCGAATACAGAAAGCGGGGAAATGCTGGATAATCTTTATGGAAAGATTTCTGACAACTATTCCGCAAAAATCTTAAATGATTATATCTACGGGGATATGGACGCTGCGCAGTTGGAGAAAATGATCCAGAAGGAAGTGGATCCCAAGATGCAGCTTGCGATTGTAAAGTCATCGGAAAGGGAGGGAGACGACGCGGCAAGAACCGCAGACAAGATTGGAGCGCTGGATGGCAGCGCGGAATATGTTTACGGGACACCGGAGATCGTAAAGCAGGCAACACATGTTTTTATGGGTGGAGATAATTTCACATTCCGCTTTGATACCTCCACGCTGACCGGCATGGCAAATCTTGGCTATGCGTGGGAGCAACCGTCGGACAATGGCTATGAGACGGTGGAGCGTGTATGGTATGTAAAGGAAACCGGACTGTTTTATTATGAGACCGAGAGCGGCTTCTACCCGGTACACAGTGTGTGCATTACAGATGAGGAAGCCACCGAGTTTTATACGCTCACGGAAATTACGGAGGCTGATATCACGCTGCAGTACCGTAACGATGTGGACGACCAGCCAAATGATCCTTTGAACTGGAAGTATGTCCAGATGGAAAATGAACAGTGTGCAGTCCGTTTTTTGACGGAAGATCCGGAGGTCGTAAATGACCAGCCGGGAAACTATGTCTATGTAGTAGAGAACATGGATGAACTTCAAAGCGGCGACACAGGTATTGTCCACGGCTATGAGGAGACCTACGTTTCCGATTGCCTTCTCTACACAGGAAATACGACCGGAGACGAGCCGGGGGCGTATTATTATGTATTTTCCTATGTGGATGAGAGCATTTCGAGTGCGGGATTCCCAGAGTTCTATTCTGAGGCGAAGGGCTGGGTAGACTTCGCAGACCAGTACGGAAAGTATGCGATCGCAATCGAACTGCTTTCAGTTATCGTATTTGTACTTTCCCTGCTGTTTTTGTTCTGCGCGGCAGGACATCGGACAGGGGATGATGAGATCCACATGACTGCATTGGATAAGATCTGGTATGAGGCTCTGTCAGGTATTGTATTTTTGGTGGATGCCTTTTTCATTGCACTTATGGTATTTGCAGTTGAAGCGGACGGAATCTTTAACGTCGCAGGATTTGTGACGGTTGAGGCAGAACTGATCGCAGCGATACTACTTGTCACATTGTTTTTCGTGCTATCTACCGTCACCCGTATCAAAGCACAGAAGTTCTGGCGGTACACGCTCGCATATTGGTGCTGGCGTGCTGTGCGCCATGTCTGGAGAAAAATCTGGGATGTTCCGGCAAGCCTGCTGCAAAGCCTAAGGGAAAGAAGAAAGGAAAACAAAGCCTTTTACCGGGAGCACATGCCGCTCTTCTGGCGAACGATCGTAGCGCTTTGTGTGGCTTCCCTTGTGATCCTTATCAGCTTCGCTGCCATGTGTGTCGCCGGTTATGACAGTGAACTGTATGTGCTGTGGCTTCTGCTCGTATTTGTCCTTTTATGGGGCGTGACCTTGACGCTTGTTATGCAGATGACAAAGCTGCAGGAGGGTGGCAGGCGCATTGCGGAGGGGGATCTTTCCACCCCGATCGACACGAGGGGAATGTACGGCGACTTCAAGGAACATGCGGAAAATATCAATAAGGCGGGCATCGGAATCGCACACGCGGTTGATAAGCAGATGAGGAGCGAGCGGTTTAAGACAGAGCTTATCACAAATGTGTCCCACGATATTAAGACACCGCTGACCTCGATCATCAATTATGTGGATCTGATCAAGAAGGAAGAAATTCACGATGAAAAGCTGGAAGAATATATAAACGTACTCGATCGGCAGTCAGGCAGACTGAAAAAGCTGATCGAGGATCTGATCGAGGCATCCAAGGCATCCACGGGCAATCTGTCCGTCAACTTTGAAAATTGCGATGCGCGGGTACTTCTGACACAGATTGTCGGGGAATTTGAGGAAAAGACGGCTGCAAACCAGCTGGAGATGATCGTGGAAAGCCCGGATCGACCGGTCAACGTGCGTGTGGACAGCAGGCATATCTGGAGAGTGTTTGACAATCTGCTTGGAAATATCTGTAAATATGCACAGCCGGGAACCCGTGTTTACATCACACTCGTACAGAAAGATCAGTCGGCGGTGATCTGCTTTAAGAATATTTCCAGATACCAGCTTAACATCTCAAATGAGGAACTGCTTGAACGCTTTGTGCGCGGCGACAGCTCAAGAAATACGGAGGGTAGCGGACTTGGACTTTCCATTGCGCAGAGCCTTACGGAGCTTATGAACGGAAAGATGGAGCTTGCGGTAGACGGGGATCTGTTTAAGGTCACACTGACGTTTCCGGTTTGCACGGATAAATAAAATCGAGGGTTTTACAGTAGGGGAAATTGTGCTATAATTGAGTCAAATTAAATGAAGTACAAAAAGAAACGAGGGATTACAATGAAAAAGAAATGTATGATAGCGTTTGCTGGGTTAGTCGTACTTTTGTGCGTGGGAATACCGTTCCTGCACTTTGAACGAACAATTTCCCCAGAGGTGGCGAGTGCGGCACAAAGCACAGAACAGACTGCTCCGGAAAAGGATAAGAACCTTAAAGGATTGCAGAAGATTGGCGGCAAATACTACTATTATGTAAAAGGCAAAGCACTTACCAACACCTATAAACGGGTGAATATCAGCGGTATCAATTATTATTTCTATTTCCAGAAGGATGGAAGTGCCTATACCGATGGCTACAAGAGAGTCACTACACCGGACGGAAATACATACTTCTGTTATTTTAAGAAGAATGGACGCGCGTATAACAACGGTCTTAAGAAGGTAAATATCAACGGCGTCAATTATTACTTCTATTTTAATAAGTATGGGCGTGCTGTTACGGATACGCTTAAGAAGGTAACCGACAGCAAGGGGAATGTCGCACTGTATTATTTCCGTGCGAACGGACGCGCACTGACCAACAGCTTTAAGGACATTGACGGCAATAAGTATTACTTCAAGAACAATGGTAAGGCATGTACGGAGGGCAAGCACAATATCTCCCATTACCTGTGCTATTTTGATGAGAATGGCGTGCTGACACGGCGTATCGACAAGAACAAGAAGATGATCGCGCTGACGTATGATGATGGTCCGTCCAAGTATACCTATAAGGTGCTTGATGTGATGGAGGAGTACAATTCTGTCTGCACATTCTTTATTGTGGGCAACCGCGTATCCTCTTACAAGGATTTTGTAAAGCGGGAGGCGGAGCTTGGCTGTGAGCTTGCAAACCACACCTACGATCATGAGATCCTGACCAAGCTGAACTCAAGAGACGAAATCAAAGAGCAGGTGGAGAAGTGCAATGACACCATAGAGGAGCTTACCGGTATCCGGCCGAAGCTGGTTCGTACACCGGGAGGCGGGCGCAATGAGATGGTTGATGAGACCATCGGCATGCCGAATATCCTGTGGTCGGTTGATACGCTTGACTGGAAGACAAGGGACACCGATGCGACGATCAAGTCGGTAAAGGAAGAAGCCTATGATGGCGCGATCATCCTGATGCATGATCTGCATGAGGCAACGACAGACGCTGCCAAGACGATCGTTCCGTATCTGATCGATCAGGGCTATCAGCTTGTGACTGTTAGCGAGATGGCAGAATGCCGTGGCGTAGAGCTGGAGGACGGCACCAGATATTATTCAATGCGTCCACAGAAATAATTTAGAAAAACACTATACAAACAAATGTTCTGGGTATATAATAAGGACGAACAGAGGTTCGACTTGTTATATACCCTTTTTGTATGGCGGGGAAAGAGAAAGCGGTGGTGCGTTATGGCAGAGATACTACAACAACAGGATCTGATGGGCAAGCTTACGATTTTATCCGATGCCGCAAAGTATGATGTGGCATGTACATCGAGCGGAGTAGAGCGTAAGGGCAACGGGAGAGACACAGGGAATACCTACGGAGCAGGGATCTGCCATGCGTTTACCTCGGATGGACGTTGTATTTCCCTGCTTAAGATCCTGTTTACCAACGAATGCATCTATGACTGCAGGTATTGCATCAACCGGCGGAGCAATGATGTGCCAAGGACATCCTTTACCCCGGATGAGGTCTGCCGGCTTACGATGGAGTTCTACCGGCGCAATTACATTGAGGGACTTTTCCTAAGCTCCGGGATCATTCATTCGCCGGATTATACAATGGGGCTTCTCTACGAGACACTGTTCCTTCTGCGCTCGAAGTACCGCTTCAACGGCTACATCCATATCAAGGGGATTCCGGGAGCAAGTGCAGATATTGTCGAGATGACCGGCTATCTGTGCGACCGCATGAGCGTCAATCTGGAGCTGCCGACGGCGGAGGGCTTGCGGCAGATTGCGCCCAACAAGGTACGGCAGAATATCCTTAAGCCGATGCGCCAGATCCAGAACGGCATCCGGGAGAGCCGGCAGTACCACGGGGTGAGCAGCATGCAGGCGAGAGTCAGCGTGGATGAACGGACGTATTACGAACAGTTGGCGGAGATACGGGACAGCCGCGACCGGCTGGAGGAATATCACAGGAAGCTTGCCGGGGTGAAGGCGGCTGCCGTGCTTGCACAGCAGAGCTGGCAGTTTGCCGGTGGGCAGAGCATGAAACAGCAGGTACACGATCCGCAGGAGCAGAGGCCGCTTGCAGATCCTTCCCGGTATTTTGTGCCGGCGGGACAGAGCACCCAGATGATCATCGGAGCCACGGACGAGACGGATTATCAGATCATGTCCGTCACGGAGGCACTTTATCAGCGCTTTGACATGAAGCGTGTGTTTTACTCCGCCTTTGTCAATGTCAATATGGACGAGCGGCTGCCCGGAATCGGACAGAAGCCGCAGCTTCTGCGGGAGCACCGGCTGTATCAGGCGGATTTTCTGCTGCGGTTTTACGGATTTGCAGCAGGGGAACTCTTGTCGGAGAAGAATCCGAACTTCCACGAGCTGTTAGATCCGAAGTGCAACTGGGCAATCCACCATCTGGAGCTGTTCCCGGTGGAGATCAACCGGGCAGATTACTATACGCTTTTGCGTGTTCCGGGGATCGGCACGAAGAGTGCGAAGCGGATTTTAGCCGCGAGAAAGCATACGACGCTTCGCTTTGAGGATATAAAGAGACTTGGGGTGGTTTTAAAGCGGGCACTTTATTTTATAACCTGTGACGGCAGGATGATGTATCAGACGAAGCTGGAGGAGGACTATATCACAAGACATCTGATCTACAATGAGCGCCCGAACCAGCTGTTGCTTGATGATGGCAGCAGGCAGACCTACGAGCAGCTTAATTTCCTATCTATGATAAGCTAAAGTGTAAGCCGGATCACAGATGGCGGGCAGGATACCGGATGAAAAGGAAAGCGTATGTGGAGCGCATGAGCGATGGAGACGACAATACAGGAGCAGTTGACCTTACATTGTGAAAACAGAATAGACGGAATCCTGACGGCAATCTATGATGCCTTTGTATACAAGAACCGGATGAGGGGTCCTTACAAGGATACGATCACCATCCAGATCGGGGATTCGGGAGACCGGAATCTCTTTGCGCAGGATATCGAGATCATCACGGATGCTGACAAGGCGCGAAAGACGGTCTATGCGATCGAGACGAAGCTTGGATTTGCCATTTACCAGACGATATTCCATGCACTCTGCCATTATGATGCGGAGCGTGCAACGGTGGTGCTCGGATATCTGGTGCGGGCATTTTCCAAGGGCGCAAGGATACAGGAGTACATGGCGGATCCGTATGTGATGCGGGTGCTTGAGTTGTCGCGCAAGGCGGGCAATGAATGTCAGAAGCTGATGGGATTTTTGCGCTTTCGGGATATGGGCGGCTTTTTGTATGCACAAATCGAACCGAAATGCGACGAACTGCCTTTGATGCAGGAGCACTTTGCTGACCGCTATCCGAATGAAAACTTTGTGATCTATGATGCGGTGCGGGAGTACGCCCTGCTTCATCCGGCGCATGGACAGAATTTTTATGCCGGAAAGGATGTGATCGCGGATAATCTTTCGCAGCTTTTCGGCGAGCAGGAACAGCCGCAGATCGTAGCTGAAGATGCCTATGAGCGGCTCTGGCGCGCGTATTTCCGGACGATGGCGATTGCGGAGCGAAGGAACGAGGAATGCCAGAATACGCTGTTGCCGAAGTGGTATCGGAAGAATATGCTGGAGTTCGAGTGATGAACTGGGAATGCTATACTAGGGATTTTGCTAAGAGATACGGTAAATTGTGCACTAATATCATACAAATCGTATATTGCCACAGGCTTTCGGTTGTTGTATCGTAGAGCTTGTGGCTTTTTTACTTTATAGGAAATTCCTTTTCCTATAAAGCAAACCACATGAAAGGGAATTATATTTAACTTAATACCGAGGAGAAAAAGCATGAAACAGTTTGTTCCAAAATTATTTGACGTTATGAAGGGTTATACCGTCAATCAGTTTGTAAAGGATGTGGTAGCCGGAATCATTGTTGCGATCATTGCACTTCCACTATCCATCGCACTTGCACTCGCTTCCGGCGTAAGCCCGGAGCAGGGTATCTATACCGCAATCTTTGCGGGATTTGTCATTTCCTTCTTTGGCGGAAGCCGTGTGCAGATTGCCGGACCGACCGCAGCATTCGCAACGATCGTTGCGGGAATTGTTGCAAAGCAGGGGATGCAGGGGCTTGTTGTGGCAACGATCATGGCAGGTATCATTCTGATCCTTATGGGCTTCTTTAAGTTTGGTAATCTGATCCGTTTTATCCCATATACGATCACAACCGGATTTACCTTCGGTATCGCGATCACGATCGTGATCGGTCAGATCAAGGATTTTCTCGGACTGACCTTTACCACCGCGCCAATCGAGACGATGGACAAGCTGAAGGCGTGTGCGGACAGCATTGCAACCTTTAACGCGCAGGCGTTCCTTGTCGGAGCGGTTTCCATGGCGGTGCTGATCATCTGGCCGAAATTTAAGAAGCTGGACAAGATTCCGGCTTCCTTGATCGCAATCTTTGTGGCGGTTTTCATGGTAAAAGGCTTCCATATGAATGTAAAAACGATCGGAGATCTCTATACCATCTCAAACAAGATGCCGACACCATCCATTCCGGCGGTGAGCCCTTCCCTTATCCGGACACTTCTTCCGGATGCATTCACCATCGCGATCCTTGCGGGTATCGAATCTCTTTTATCCTGTGTGGTATCGGACGGTATGATCGGAAGCCGTCACAAGTCCAATATGGAGCTGATCGCGCAGGGACTTGGCAATATCGTATCGGCACTGTTCGGAGGAATCCCGGCAACCGGAGCGATCGCTAGAACAGCAGCAAATGTCAAGAACGGAGGACGTACTCCAATCGCGGGAATGGTTCACTCCCTTGTTCTGCTTGCAATCCTTTTGATCCTGATGCCGCTTGCAGCATGGATCCCGATGCCGGCAATCGCGGCAATCTTATTTATGGTAGCGTACAACATGAGCGGCTGGAGAGAGTTTGTCAATCTTTGCAAGACTTCACCTAAAAGCGACATCCTAGTGCTTGTTGCAACGTTCGTACTCACTGTCGTATTTGACCTTGTAATGGCAATCGAGGTCGGAATGGTGCTTGCAGCACTGTTGTTCCTGAATCGTATGGCAAATGTTACCGAGGTAAAGAGCTGGAAATATATCGGAGAGGATATTGACGAGCACAACGATCCGGAGAGCATTCATTTAAAGGCGGTTCCGAAGCACACCGTTGTATATGAGATCATCGGACCGATGTTCTTTGCGGCAGCAGATAAATTTATGGAAATCCATACAGATACGGAGACAAAGGTTGTCATCATCCGTATGCGAGGCGTTCCGGCGATGGATATTTCCGCACTACGATCACTGGAAAAAATCGAGGCGACCTGCCGGAAGAGAGGAATTACCCTCGTTCTGTCCCATGTGCAGGAGCAGCCGAGAAATATGATGGAGAAGGCTGGATTTGCTGGGAAAATTGGTGAACTCAACTTCTGTGAGAATATTGATGCGGCACTCGCGCATGCGGAAACGCTTGTTGCGGAGGCTTAACAAGACAAAATATGCTGCAATATGCCGGATGGCATATTGCAGCATTAATAATATACAAAACAAGTATCATACCGCAGCGGCAGATTCTGTGATGAAGCCCTTTTGCCGCCATTTTCCTGTCTGCCAGCGAAGCACCATAAAGATTGCGCGGATGATCTCATCAGATGCCATTCCGATGTACGCACCAACGGCGAGAAGTCCGAGATGGATTCCGAAGAAGTAAGTGCCGCCGACATTGCAAAGAAACATAAAGCAGGTAGCCATGATGCTTGGAAAAACAGCATCCCCACTTGTCTTTAGTGCCTGGACAAAGACAAGATTGGTAACACGCCCGATCTCAAGTGCAATGTCGATGGCGAGCAATTTGCCAACGAGCGAGATCATGGCAGGATCATCGGTAAACAAACGCATGATCGGTTCCGCACATAGTGCAAAAGCAGTTTCAAGCAAAGCAGCGACAACAACACCGATGAGCGCTGCTTTTTTTGTACCCTTGTCGCAGGCATCATAGTCATGCGCCCCGATGCGCCAGCCGGTAATAATGGCGTTTGCCTGTGCAAGCGCCGCCCCGATGCAATAGGAGAAATTTGTGATCTGCATTGCATAGGCGCGGGCAGTCACATTGACACCATTTTCATCCATTGTGTTCAAAAAGCGGATGGTTATGGTCATTGCAATGTTGTAGATGGCTGTCTCAAGGGCAGAAGGAATGCCAACACGCAGGATCTGAAGCAGAATTTCGCGGTTGGATATGCGCTCCGGGCGCTCCTTGGCGTGAATCAGAATGCGTGAGCAGAGCATCACGATGATCAGATTGACAAGCCGGGAGATCACGGTCGCAAGCGCGACTCCGGCAACACCCCAGTGAACCACGAACAGGAAGAAGGTGTTGAGGAGCAGATTCAGCACGTTTGCAGACAATGTGGCGATAAGCGGCTGTCTGGTGTAGCCAAAGGCACGCAGATAGCTGGAGAAAATCGGTGTGAGTGCGTTTAGCAGGCAGCAGCCTCCGACAATCTGCAGATAGGTTTTGGCATAGTCCATAAGCAGTGGGGCAACGCCGACTATTTCAAGCACCGGACCGGAATAGAAGAACAAAAACAGGGAAAGCGCGATGCCGAGCACTGCATTAAAGATGGTGCCGAGCTGTCTTGCCTGATAGGCGATGCCTTCCTTTCCGGCTCCGATATACTGTGTCATAACGGCAATCATACCGGAGGATATGATGTTGAACATGATGATAAACATATTGATATAGGTATTGGCTGTCCCGACTGCGCCGACTGCCGCGTCATTGACGGAGGACAGCATCATGGTGTCAATCATTCCTGCTAACATAAAGCAGAGAAGTTCTAAGGAGATAGGGACGAATAACTGTCCGAGATTTTTACGTTTTGCTTCCATAAGTTTTTCCTTTTTATTTTCATATTTTTTATTTTCCCTTATTCTACAATGAAAAATTGCAAAAATCTTGCGCATTTTCAATTTTAAATTGCACTATTTCCATATGTGAGGTAATATAAATGGAGATTGTGCCAGACCGTGGACAGATCATACAAAAAGCAGCTGGCATTATGAAAAGCGTAAGGAACAGGAAAGTACTAAAGGACAAAACATGAACAGGGAATTGAAGGAAAACCGTACACACGGAACAAAATACTATCCATACGACCAATACTATATAAATAGCATTTCACATGCCTTTCAGATTCCGGTTCATTGGCATGACGAGGTGGAGATTATTTTTATTGAGCAGGGGAGTCTTCATGTCAGAATTGCGGAAACGGATTACATGGGAGAAAAGAACGATGTATTTATCGTCAATGCAAAGGAGCTTCATCTGATGGGATCTGAGGATGGAAATGTCAGATATTATACACTGCTGTTCCCGTTGGACTTTTTATCCTTTCAGACAATGGATGCAGCGGAGACGGCACTTTTTGCCCCACTCCGGAGCGGCAGGCTCTTGTTTCCGAATTATCTGGAAAAAGGAGCGGCTAAGGAAACGATTCTTGGAATTTTAAGGCAGATGGTGGACTTAAATCATGAGCTTGAGCAGAAAAAGGAAAGACCGGCCGAATTTTCCACGGAACAGATGAAGACACGGATTCTGCTATTGCAGTTACTACTGGTTCTATATGAACAGAAGCTATTTATGCAGATCGATCAAAAGGAAAATACAGATTTCCAGAAAGAAATTCTTCTATATATTCAGGAGCATTATACCGAACGGCTGATGCTGGATGATCTTGCTACGCAATTCCATCTGTCGGAGAAATATATGTCGCATTATTTTGTAGAACATTTCAGGATCCCGTTTTCAAATTATGTGCTGCATCTTAGACTGGTGCATGCAAAACAACTGCTTGAGACAACCGATGAAGCAATTACCGAGGTCGCACTTCGTGTAGGGTTTGTAAATGTAAGCTATTTTATCCGGGCATTTAAGGAGGCGTATGGCATGCCGCCTTACCGGTATCGCAAGTCGGTGCAGGGATAGATTTATTTATAAAGCGGGTGTTGCATTTCCGCCGGTTTTGTGCTATTTTCCCCTTATAAAAATTTGTCAATATCAGACAAATACCCCTGTGATGTCTAGTTTTTATACACCGTTTGGGTTTTATCTGTATGAAAAGCAGGGCTGCTATCATAGAATGGCAGTATCAAAGAATATGGTTTGATTAGATCAATGGCTGTGCATATGCCAGACCAAAAATAAGAGAAACAGGAGAGAAAAAATATGGCAAAGTTTGTACAGGATATTTCATACGCTGCCGAGAAACAGGCGGTATCTGTGATAGCCGACCAGATTATGAAGAAATTGAGCAAAACAGATGATTATGAGCAAAGAGCAAAGCTGTATTGCAAAATCGTGGATCTTGCAACAAAATTTTTGGATGAGTTTGGTGAGGAGCAGGCAAAAGCAATCCGCGCTTATGTTTCAGATCCAAACAACCGTTGGATGAAGCTGATCAATCAGGTGATTGATGATGCTGACCCGCAGTACGGAAAGAAGCTTTTGATGAGCCTTGGATATGAGGCATTTTTCCGTGGAACAAAGCAGATCCGTGAGAGCCGTAAGAAGTACAACTGCAACGTACCATGGCTGATCCTGTTTGACCCGACGATGGCATGTAACATGCACTGCAAGGGCTGCTGGTCCGGCACATACGGAAGAAAAGCTTCCCTGACCTACGAGGAGATGGATAAGATCGTTACGGAGGGCAAGGAGCTTGGGGTACACTTGTACATGTGTACCGGTGGAGAGCCGATGGTAAAGTGGAAAGAGATTGCACGTCTGGCTGAGAAACACAATGACTGCTTTTTTGCACTGTACTCCAATTCCACACTGATCACTGAGGAGGTCTGCGAGCAGGTACAGAAGCTTGGAAACGTGACCTTTATGTTATCAATCGAGGGGACTCCGGACACCAACGATGCAAGACGTGGTGAGGGGCATTACGCCGCAGCAATGAAGGCAATGGATCTCTTAAAAGCTCACGGTATCGTATTTGGAACTTCTATCTGTTACACAAGAGATAATATCGAAGCGGTTACCTCTGATGAGTTTTTTAAGCTGCTTTCTGACAAGGGTGCTCATTTTGGATTCTACTTCCACTTTATGCCGGTCGGAAACAACGCAGTTCCGGAGCTTATGCCGACACCGGAGCAGAGAAAGTACATGATCCACCGTATCCGCGAGGTACGTTCCGAGAAGTCTGATGTCGCTTTCTATCCGATGGACTTCCAGAATGACGGCGAGTATGTTGGCGGATGTATCGCCGGAGGACGTAACTACTTCCACATCAACTCCAACGGAGATGCGGAGCCGTGCGTATTTATCCATTTTTCCAACACGAATATCAAGACAAACACGATCCTTGAGATGTTACAGAGCCCGCTGTTCATGGCATACCATGAGGGACAGCCGTTCAACAAGAATCATTTGAGACCGTGTCCGATGCTTGAAAACCCGGATCGCCTGATCAAGATGGTACATGAGTCCGGAGCGCACCAGACCAACATCGAGTCACCGGAGACCGTAGAGCATCTTTGCGAGAAGTGCAAGGCTTACGCAGAGAACTGGGCACCGGTAGCCGAGGAAGAGTGGAGCAAGGGCAGAGGAAAGAAAGCAGAATAATCGGATTATAGGAATATGTAGAATGCTTCATCCGGAAGGATGGAGCATTTTTGGGTAAATAATATGAAGCATCCAATCGAACAATTATCAAGAAGAGAGAAAGCACTGTGGCTGGGGTCATTGCTTATCGTGCTGATCTCGAATCTTCTTACGGAGTCTTTTGATCTGTTAACCCTGATCGCAGCACTTGTCGGTGTAACTTCTTTGATTTTTGCGGCAAAGGGCAACGTGTGGGCGCAGATACTGATGATACTGTTTAGCATTCTCTACGGGATCATATCGTACCGCTTCCGGTACTGGGGTGAGATGATCACTTATCTTGGCATGACGATGCCGATGGCAATCTGGTCTACCTATACATGGCTGAAAAATCCGTCTAAGGAAAACGGAGATGAAGTTGAGATACAGGCACTAAGCAGGGGACATGCCGTGGTGCTTACCATGACAACTATTGCGGTTACAGCGGTATTTTACGGTATTTTGTGGGCACTGGACACCCCGAATATCATCTTTAGCACGATCTCGGTCGTGACAAGTTTTCTGGCGGCAGCCCTTACAATGCTCCGCTCCTCCTATTATGCGGTGGGGTATGCAGCAAATGACATGGTACTGATCGTGCTGTGGGGGCTGGCATCTATGGAGAATCCGGCATACATCCCGGTCGTGGTCAATTTCATGATTTTTTTCATTAATGATATATACGGATTTGTAAGCTGGAGAAGAAGAGAAGTGCTGCAGACGAAAAATGTATAAGAAGTAACGGGCGTGTGAAAGTTTCACATGCCCGATTTTTTTGATAGAAATTTTCTTGACAGATTAATATATTTATATTAGAATATAGTAACGATTACTATTATTGATAAAGGAGAAAAGATGCTAAAACATAGCAAGCAAAGAGAAGCTATCAAGAGATTTCTGATTGGCAGATTTGACCATCCGACCGCGGAGACCGTCTATCTGGGGATCAAAGAAGAATTTCCGAATATCAGCCTCGGCACAGTGTATCGCAATCTCTCGGTTCTTGCGGATATCGGGGAGATCCAGAAGCTCTCAACCGGTATGGGACCGGATCGGTTTGACGGCAACCCTGCGCCGCATTATCATTTTATCTGCAGGGAGTGTGGAGGTGTACTTGATCTGTCCGTAGAGGGCTTAGAGCATATCAATGTCCTTGCGGGGCAGGAGTTTGACGGCGAGATAGAAGGGCATATCACATATTTTTACGGAAAATGTCCAAAATGCCTCAACAAAAGCGAATAATTTTTAAGCCTTGTTGAGAAAATAAAAAATTATTGAGAAAAAGTATTGACAAAACAAAGATATGAAGTTAAAATCAGTAACAGTTACTAATATTAAAATAAACTTTCAAAAAAGGAGATAAAATTATGGCTAAGTATGTATGCAGTGTTTGCGGATATGTTTACGAAGGAGATGAGGCACCGGAAGAGTGCCCGGTATGTCATGTAGGTGCTGACAAGTTTACAAAGGTTGAAGGAGATCTTACCCTTGCAGCAGAGCATGAGTACGGTGTATATGCAAAGACCGTTAAGAACAACCCGGAAATCAGTGATGAGGATAAGAAGTACATCTTCGAGCAGCTCAAGGCGAACTTCAACGGAGAGTGCTCTGAGGTTGGTATGTACCTTTGCATGGCTCGTATCGCACACCGCGAGGGATATCCGGAGATCGGACTTTACTGGGAGAAGGCAGCTTACGAAGAGGCTGAGCATGCAGCTAAGTTTGCAGAGCTGCTTGGAGAGGATTTAGAGCCGAACATGAAGGCTACCACAAAGGACAACCTTAAGTGGAGAGTTGATTGTGAGTTTGGTGCAACTTCCGGAAAGATGGATCTTGCAAAATGCGCAAAGAAGAACAACCTTGATGCAATTCATGACACCGTTCATGAGATGGCGCGCGATGAAGCCCGTCACGGCAGAGCATTAAAGGGATTGCTTGACAGATACTTTGCGTAAGCTACAAGCCGAGTAAAATAGCATAAAGAACGCCCTGCGAGCTTGCTCGCAAGGGCGTTTCTTTATGCTATTTTATTGGGCGCCAGCCCGACAGCGAGAAGAAGCGAAGCGGAATCGAGCTGCGGCTTGTTGCGTTACTCAATGAGGTGAAATGCGCCAGCCCGACAGCGAGAAGAAGCGAAGCGGAATCGAGCTGCGGCTTGTAGCGTTACTTTGCATTTTGGGAAAATGGTGCCGCGTATAATTGCATTTCTTTATATAGTCTGATAAAATAAAGCAATATATAAGAATGAGTAAATTGCGCCTGAAACAAACAACACCGCAAATATCAGGGGATAGATGGCATGGTTACAAAAGAAAATATTATAGAATTTTATGAAAAGTATATAAGGAAACACGAAGATGCAACCAAATAAACAGGTATATACTTTTTCAAAAAAGATATTCATAGAGGGAATGCGTGACGGCTTTCCAATCGCGCTGGGCTATTTTGCGGTAGCCTTTTCCCTCGGAATTGCTGCAAAGAAGGCAGGATTTTCTCCGATGGAGGGCTTTTTTGCAGGACTTTTAAACAATGCATCAGCCGGAGAATATGCGGCATTTACGCTGATCGCTTCCGGGGCAACCTATCTGGAGGTCGCGGTGATCACGCTGATCGCCAATGCCAGATACCTTCTGATGAGCTGCGCGCTGGCGCAGCGCTTTGCACCGGGAACACCGTTCTGGCACAGACTGCTGATCGGATATGACGTGACCGACGAGCTTTTCGGGATTACGATCGCAAGACCGGGCTATCTGAATCCTTTTTATACTTACGGCGCGATCGTGCTGGCGGCACCTGCATGGGCAACCGGCACTGCGCTTGGGATCATTGCGGGAAATGCCCTGCCGGTCCGGGCGGTGAGTGCGCTAAGCGTTGCACTGTATGGCATGTTTCTTGCAATCATCATCCCACCGGCAAAAAAGAGCCGCATCGTTGCAGCACTTGTGGCGATCAGCTTCGCACTGAGCTTTGTGTGTGGCTATCTTCCGGGAATTCGCAAGCTGTCGGAAGGGACGAGGACGATCCTGCTTACGGTGCTCATTTCCGGTGTGGCAGCAGTCCTGTTTCCGGTAAAGGAGGAGGACGAGAGCGATGCATAACAATTATCTGTATATCGCGGTGATGGCGGCGGTCTCTTATGCGATCCGCGTACTTCCGCTGACGCTGATCCGAAAGCCAATCAAGAACCGGTTCATCCGCTCGTTTCTCTATTATGTTCCGTATGTGACGCTTGCGGTAATGACGTTCCCGGCAATCCTGTCGGCAACGCAAAGCCCGATCGCAGGAGCGGCGGCACTGCTTGCAGGAATCGTGGCAGCATGGCTTGGAGCAGGACTGTTTCCGGTATCTGTGATCTGCTGCGTGCTGGTGTTTGTGTTGGAGATTTTTCTGGTGTAGAGATGGAATATGAACATATTGCGCACACCTTCGAGCCTGTCTATGACAGCAATTCAAGGATTCTGGTGCTGGGGACGCTCCCGTCCGTAAAATCAAGGGAGAACAACTTTTATTACGGTCACAGGCAAAACCGCTTCTGGAAGGTAATGGCAGCGCTGTGCAAGGAGCCGGTTCCGGAGACGATACCGGAGAAAAAGGCGCTTCTTCTGGCGCATCACATTGCGCTGTGGGATGTGATACAAAGCTGTGACATCAAAGGCTCAAGCGACAGCAGCATCCGAAACGTTGAGCCGACAGATCTGAAACGGATCTTACAGAGTGCAGATATCCGCTGCATACTGGCAAATGGAAATAAAGCGGGCGAACTATACCGCAAATATCAGATGCCGGTCACGGGAAGAGAGATCACGGTGCTTCCGTCGACAAGTCCCGCAAATGCGGCGTGGACGCTCGATAAGCTGTGTGAGGCTTGGCGGGTGTCTGGGATTGTTTAGGATATAGAGAATGCTGAGACGGCATAGAATATGTTAAGCCGGAGATAAAACGGGCATTTGGAAATAGAAAATAAAAGGGAAAAAGGAGAAGAAAAACGATGAAATTACGGGAACAGACTGCGTATGGGGAAATGGTTGTATGGGAAGGCAGGAAGGATATCAGGGTATCGATCTTTGAGGCGATTTTTAATCCGATGCTTCCGTTTGCACTGTTATGGCTGGTGTTTGACCTTGGATTTATCCGGATATTCATGTCCGGATTCGGGGCGACGGATATGCTGGGTGGAGGTATGATGATGGGCGGACTTACCGGATTTTTCATCTTACATCTGATGCCGGTATGGATCTACCTGTTTGGTGTCATTACCGCCGGATTTAAGGCAAAAAATACCGAGTATCTGATCACGGATAAGGGAATTTACATCCAGAGCGGCATTTTTACAACGGTCACAGAGATGAAACCGTTTACGGATCTTTCGCATGTCAGTGTGCGTCAGGGAATGTTTGACAAGATGTTCGGAACCGGCGATGTGATCACGGTGTGCAGCCATGTGTCCATGTCTCAGAACTCCGGGCACAGCCACGGCATGAATATCGAGAACATCGCGGACTATGAGAACGTATTTCATCTGGTAAAGGAATATCAGGAGGCAATCTATTCGGATACCATGTACCCGAATGACCTGCGCCCGGAGGAGAACCATGGGTATAATACGAAGTATGTGAGGTAGGGAAATATGATATCGAAGCTTTGTAAGAGAGCAGTAATTGCTGCGGTAGTATGCATATTGATGCTGATCCCTGCAAAGAGTCGGGTATATGCTGTGACAGACTTTGAGGTTTCGATAAATGTTCCAGACTCAGGAAAAGCAATTTTAAGCTGGGATAAACAGTCCGGGGTGTCAAAATACTATATTTACAGAGCGGTAAATAAAAATCTAAATGTAGGGAAGCTCAAAAAGATCGCTGAGGTATCGGGAACAAGGAAAACGTATTCCGACAGCACTGTGAAGGCAAACACAGATTACACTTATGTGGTCAAGGCATATAAAGTTATCGGAAAGAAAAAGAAGCTTATAAGTACCGCAACACAGACGGTATATGTCGGAGTATTGAGCGTGAGCAGTTATCCTGGTGATGATATGCAATGGAATGTCGGCACTACTTTACAAGGGTATTTTGAAAGTTATGGTGATATGCAGCCGGCGGGAATGGAGATATACAGAAAAGAAGATAAGGGAAGCTACAAGAAAATTATAACGGTAAACAGCTTCCGGAGAGATGCAGACGGATATATTGCGGGCTTCTTGGATATGGGGATCAATGCAGGAACTACCTATAAATATAAGGCGAGGGTATACTGGATAGAAGGCGGGGAGAAGAAGTATTCCACTTTTTCTAAGGCAAGAAGTGTGACCGCAGTAAATACGGAGCCTGTTATACATACACGGCTGCAATCAGAAGATGCAGAGCATGTCAGCCAGCTGGTCGTATGTGTTGAAAATGCAGCATGGAATAACGGAAAAATTTATATAAGAACGAATGGTTACAGTGATATAGACGGGGAAACATTTGATGGATATTTAACGGGAAAAGACGATGGATCGGATTTTTCCAATATCTATATGACGCTGAAAGAATACAGTTATGACAACAAGAACTGGAAGAAATATGAAGCAGGGAAAGAAATAGTCCTAAAACATAATGAGAGCGTATATCTGAAATTTGAAAGCACCGATAATGTGCAGCTTGATACATCGGGAGGCTCATTTTATTTCATGGCGGATTATGATTCGTCATTTTCAAAGAGATCGTATGAGATCGGTCATTGCTATGAAGTAAAAGACAACATCGTGGTCGAAAAGACTGTTTTACAGAACACGGATGAATGCTGGTAGCAGGCGGAAGTAATTTGGCGAACAAGAAATGGGGAAATTTACAAGGAATGGAATAGGACGTACATAGAGAACCTATCGGAAAGGAGGATGTGCATGATCGGCAGAATTGACAATTACCAGCCGTACAATGACTATGGACTGGGCTATCAACAGAACAATAAGAACGTCTCTGAGGCGAACCCGGTGGAACAGGACGACACTGAGGTAAAGCCGGGACGGAAATCTTCACCGGCGGAGTGCCAGACCTGCAAGGAACGCAAGTATCAGGACGGCTCCGATGAAAATGTATCATACAAATCGCCAACGCACATTTCTCCGAATGCGGCTGCCGGAGCGGTAAGAGCGCATGAGAGCGAGCATGTAGCAAATGCTTACTCCAAGGCGGCGGAGAACGATGGCAAGGTGATCCGCGCCTCCGTTTCCATTCACACTGCGGTCTGCCCGGAGTGTGGAACTACCTATGTGGCGGGCGGCACAACAAATACCATGATCAAATATCAGAATGAGGACAACCCATACACGAAGAACCGGAAAAGCGCAGATGGTGCAGCCCTGATCGGGCGCGCGATTGACGCAGGGGTATAGGGGCTGTACAAAAATGAGCGCAAAGGCAGAGAACTATTACTATAATCAGTTAAACAAAAATCAGAAAAAGGTATACTATGCCATGAAAGAGGGACTCCTTAAGCTACAGGAGTCTTTTCCTGTATTAAAGCTGAGCAACCGTGAGCTGTCCGACATCTATTTCATGGTTCGGATGGACTGTCCGGAGTTATTTTATTCGGTGAAATTTTCGTACCGGTATTACCCGGATTCCACAATGGTGGAGCTGGTGCCGGAGTATCTTTTTACAAAGGACAGGATAAAAGAACACCGGCAGGCGATGCAGTCGCGTGTGAAAAAGCTGGCGCTTCAGGCGGCAAAGCTCGATGAAAAGGGCAAGGAGCTTTTTATTCATGATTTTATCGTAAACAACGTGAAATACGATAAGCTCAAAAAGGAATACTCGCATGAAATCATCGGTGCGCTAGGCAACGGAGTGGCGGTATGCGAGGGGATGGCGAAGGCGGTAAAGATCCTTTGCGATGAGCTTGGAATCTGGTGTATTGTGGCTCTTTCCGAGGCAAACCCGGACAAAGGGATCAAGTACCGCCATGCATGGAACGTGATCCGCATCGATGGAACATATTATCATCTTGATACGACGTTTGATAATACGCTGTCAAAGGGCGATGTGGTGCGATACGATTATATGAACCTCTCGGACAAGCAGGTGTTCCGCGATCACGAACCGGTTATCTGGCGCGTGCCGGAGTGTGCGGAGGGCGACCATTTTTATTATCGGGAGAAAAAGGTTTCGTGGACTACACCGGACGAGGTGCGAAACCGCGCAAGACAGGCGGTAAAGAAGAATAAAGTGCTTCTGTTCCACTGGCGGGGCGGCTATCTGACAAAGGATGTGCTAAAGGAGCTGCTTGGTATATTTGATGAGGAAGCGAACGCCAAAGGAAAACAGGCGTATGTTTCGGTCAACTGGCCGCAGGCGGTGCTGTGCGTGCGGTTTAAGGAAGGCGTTGGCGCGGAGCAGATCGAGATGGAAGATGCAAATGAAGGCGAGGTTGCCGAGACCTGATCAGGGACTTGACAGAGAGAATTTACATATAGAAATAGGGGGATAACTATGGAATTTATCAGGATCAGTGAGAATGGTATCAATATCGTCTTTGGGATCACGGAGAAAAATCAGCTAAAACTGCTTCATTTTTCCAAGGCGGAATTTCAGAAAGAAAATCTGTGCAAATTCGGACCGGAGTGCAAGGCGGAGGATCAGGTAAGAAAAGAGCAGTTTATCGACGAGGCTTTTCAACTGGTGCAGGTGAATCTGTCCGGGTACAACCGCCCATATGAAAAGCATGGAAATAAGCATATCTGTACAGCTCCGGGCTACCTTTTGACGTATGCGGGCATGGAGGACAGTGTGAACGAGACCGGGCGAAAGCTTGTGATCTATCAGGAGGATAAGGAAGTAACGCACATCCGCGTGGAGACAGTGATGCAGTTTTACAAGGGAACCTCTGTGGTTCGCATGTTTAACCGCGTGATCAATGAGGGCGATAGTGTCCAGTGTTTGGAGTATCTATCCTCTTTTTGCTACACGGGAATTGAAAAAGAGGGAAGCAGTAATTCGGATGCCAAAATGAGAGTGCGCATTCCTTACAACGGCTGGCAGAAGGAAATGAGCATTAAGGAGTACACCTTCGGCGATGTGGGACTGGCGCAGACGCAGCCGGGGGTATATCAGCGCACGTCGCAGGTGTTAGAAGTGACCAACACCGGTAACTGGTCTACGAAGAAATACCTGCCGCTCGGCTATGTGGAGAATACCGAAGCGCATACAAGCCTGTTCTGGCAGATCGAGCACAATGGATCATGGCACTATGAGATCAGCGATCAGGATACGCATTTTTACATCTGTGTCAGTGGACCGACGGAGGTACAGTCACACTGGTTTAAGAATCTTGCGCCGGGGGAATCCTTTGAATCGGTGCCGGTTGCAGTCGGCGTAGCGGAGGACAGTTTTGAAAAGGCGATTGGGGAGCTGACCAGATACCGCCGCATGATCCGCAGACCGAACAAGGATGATGAGAACCTGCCGGTAATTTTCAACGACTATATGAACTGCCTGTTTGGAGATCCGACAACAGAGAAGGAGCTTCCGCTTATCGACGCGGCGGCAGAATGCGGCTGCGAATATTATGTCATCGATGCCGGGTGGTATGCACCGGGCGAGTGGTGGGACAGTGTCGGTGAATGGCAGGAATCTAGGGAACGTTTTCCGAATGGCATTCAGGAAGTCACCGATTACATCCGCAAAAAAGGCATGATTCCGGGCGTCTGGCTGGAGCTTGAGGTTATGGGAATCAACTGCGAAAAGGCAAAGAATGCGCCGGACGATTGGTTCTTCGTCCGGCATGGAAAGCGCGTGTATGACCGGAGCAGATACCAGCTCGATTTCCGCAATCCGGCAGTTATCGCCCATGTCAATGAGGTGATCGACCGCGTGGTAAATGAGTATCACGTCGGATACATCAAGATGGATTATAACATCGAGCCGGGAATCGGCACGGAGCTTGGAGCGGAAAGCGTCGGACAGGGACTTTTGGAGCATGAAAAGGCTTACCTGGCTTGGCTGGACGATGTGTTTAGAAGATACCCGGATCTGGTGATCGAGAACTGTTCAAGCGGCGGACTTCGCATTGACTATGCATTGCTTTCCCGGTACAGCATCCAGTCGACCTCTGATCAGGAGGATTACCGCAATTACGCAACGATTGCCGCAAATGCAGCGGCGGGTGTTACTCCGGAGCAGGCGGCAGTCTGGTCATATCCGATGCGCCAGGGCAACAAGGAAGAGGTCATTTACAACATGATCAACGCGATGTTGCTGCGCATCCACCAGAGCGGACACTTAGCAGAGCTTTCCGATGAGCGCCTTGCGCTGGTTAAAGAAGGAATCGCCTGCTATAAAGCTATTCGGTGTGACATCAAGAATGCAGTGCCGTTTTTGCCGCTGGATATTGCGGACAATGAGGATATGTGGGTGTGCGGGGGCTTGCAGTTAGAGGACAAGGCATACCTTACGGTCTGGAAACGCCAGATGGAAGGAAAAAATAACGACAGATACCTTAAAGCGGGAATCGAGTGTACAGATACTGCACTTTCCATTCCTTTGGGAGGGCTGCCATTTGCAAAGGATGGCGTTGAGGTTTCCTGCATCTATCCACAGAGCGAGCCGGTTGATTTTGAAGTGTTTGGAGACGCGCTGAAGGTGCGCTACGAGGCACCGGTTATGGCGAGACTGTTCGAGGTGAAGGGGAAGAGATAGGGAAGTTTTGAATGTGGCTTCTATACCCAAATCCGGCAGCATTCCATGTGGGTACTTGCCGGAGAAAATTTAATATATATTGATAGAATTACCCTCTATTACAATTCGTGTTGGGATTGTGACAGGGGGTATTTTTGCGGGGAGGATATGGATTATGTGGATAGTATTTTTGATAATGCAACTAAAAGTAGCAAGATGTAAAGCAGGCTTTCTTGTGAATTTGAATGCTGAAAAGTAAGATTGTGTCATCAAAATCAAGGAGACAATGAATGTGTACACGCATATCGGATTCGATGATGCAGAGGAAGAATTAAAGCGGATGGAAGAATTTAGGAAGGCACAGGCGGAGGTTGAGCAGAAGAATGAGAAACCGATGTCGCAGAAAATGTTTAAGGTAGTTTAATATGAAAGAAGGATGACGCTCTGGCTTAGGCTGGGGCGTTATATTGCTATAGAAAAAACGAAAATAAGATTGTATAATATATTTTG